>Ga0209712_10000414_pt1 | contig 38946 bp, 38 predicted proteins | sample ArcOceMetagenome_FD_187443 | JGI IMG/M metagenome (GOLD analysis project Ga0209712, IMG submission 187443) | Marine eukaryotic phytoplankton communities from Arctic Ocean - Arctic Ocean - Greenland ARC118M Metagenome (SPAdes) (version 2) | ecosystem: Environmental > Aquatic > Marine > Oceanic...
GCTATGGTGCTTGGCTCCGCAATTGGGCCCGCAATCACAGGAATATTGCTAGACTTTAATCTTCCACTTGAGGTTCAGTACATTGCTATCGCTGGTTTTTTTGGGTTTTCATCTATAATGATGTGGGTAGGAATATCACGCGCACGAAGGTCACAGCAAACCTAACGTTTGCGGCGCAAATAAACATAGAAAGCGCCGCCCCCACCGTGCCTTTGATGGGCCGACGTCACCTCAAGAATAACGCTAGAAAGCGGTGCCTGGCACAACCAAAGTGGCACGTTGTGACGCAAGACACCGTGGCGCTCAGGGATTGGGCCTTGGTCAGGCTTAGATTTACCCTTCCCGGTGATCACCAAGACCAAACGACGCTGCAATTGAGCCGATCCCAAGATAAATTTTTGCAACATGGGATGCGCCTCAGACATAGTCATCCCGTGTAAATCAAGGCGCGCTTCCGGTTGTAATTTGCCGCGTGTCAGTTTTCCAAAAGACTTTGCATCCATTGTTGGCTGAGGCTTGGCGACAGACCCCATATCGGTTGCCGCTGGTCTTGAGGGGACTTTGGCGCCTATCTTGAAGGCCATTATTTTGGGGGCAAGCAAACTTGGACGTAATTTTATCGATCCCGGCATAAGAAATGGTGCTGTAACATCCACGGATGCGGGCCGCATTGGCGTTGCCGTTTCGACAACTCTTTTCCAGAGCTCTCGCTCTTCAGGACGTAGTTTTCTAGCCATGATTACTGCCCCAAAACCTTGGCGCGCGCACCTTGAATAGGGATGAACACGACTATCCGGCCCAGGTCTATAGTGAGGCCCGCCGCTATGCCCGCTTCCGAGCTGGTGCCAAAGAAAACATCTGCGCGCTGCGCACCTGTGATGGCGGTACCTGTGTCTTTTGCAATCATAAGGCGTTTTAACGGCCTTGCCCCCCCTTTTCAAGCCATATGGGCGCACCAGGTGTTACAAAGTGGGGATCATAGCCAAGGTTCAAAGTGACGTAAGCGAACGATTCTTGGCGCCAAGTGGCCCTTTATAAGCTGGAACCTGTTCGGCACAGCAGAAAAATAAATAAGCCGGATTGTTCCACATTATTTCCTCACCAAGTTCTGGATAATCTTGCACCCAGTCTCTAATCTGATTTTATGAAGCCTCATGCTCCACCAAGTCTTTGTCAATCGGGCGATAACTGGGGCCATTGGCCCCGCCATAGCCTGGCCCATGAATTTGCAAAAAAGAATACAACCGCGAGGCTTTCAACCAAAGCCACCTCAGGCCCCCTGCCCTTTAGAAGCTGGTTTTTCTCAAAATCTCTGCGGGTTTTCCAGATGCCGCCAGAGCTCACTTCATGCGGCACCACAGAAATCAAATGCCGCAACGACGCGTTTGGGTGAGAGATCCTTCGAGTTCAGGCTCGAAATGGCTTGTGAAAGGCGCGTGCTCGGTGCTGTCAATCAAAATCGATTGAAAGATGGCTTCAAAAAAAATGGAGTTTAGTTTTTTGTCAGCAATTGCACAAATCTGCTGCCACTCAAACCCACCCAGACCTCTGCAGGCCTCTTTGAGGGCCATCAAGGCGTCCCCGTGATCCATGTTTTCTTGCCATCCATCAAGATCTTAAAGGGTAATCGGCCTGTGCTGCACATCTGCACGCGCACACAAACCAAGGCTTACAAACAGTATGTTCTAGATGAACAGCTTGAGGCTCATTCACCCGTGGCAACAAGCTGCCAATTTGGATCTGTTGATCCCATTGTCCGGCCAAAGGTCCAAACGTCTCGTTGGCGTTTGACTTCGGTTTCATTGCCCTCAACAATTTCTCCGTTGGCATCGCGCACCGCCGATATCAGCTCGCAAACAAACCGCACATCAACCTCACCACGACTGTCAACCGGATTAAAACTTGCACCCATAAGGCCCGTTTCACGCACGCCGATGAATTCAACCTCAATGGAAAGGCCCTGTTCCTTGCGCGCTTCAACCACTGACGCGAAGGCCTCATAGACATCGTCGCTGAGGAAAGATCGCACGCTTTCAAGATCGCCATTCTCAAACGCCATTAGGATCATTTCATAAGCACCCTTGGAGCCCTGCAAGAAGTCAGTTACCGCAAAAGATGGTTCGGCAAGCTTCATGCCCAGCAGCGCGTTCGCGGCTTCACTGCCTTCAGCAGCATGGTCGGTTATATCCTCATCCTGACCACCCTCAATCACTTCGAATGTTGGCCGCGTGTTAACTGGTTTGGCTAAATCGGTACGTGCTCCCTCGTGTCCGTCCCGGGTGCCAAGCACACCACGCAGCTTAAAAATTAGGTACACTGCGATGCCTGCCAAAGCCAAAAGCTGGATTAATTGCATATTCATTGTTTATCTGTTGCCCCATGAGGAATAGAAAGTTTCGTTGTTAGTACATATGTAGGACAGCAGGTGGTTCAAGTCCACCAGCACAAAGTTGAAAAGGAGACCCTAAATGCGGTTGTTGCTTGCTTTTATCGCCGTGCCCTTAATTGAGATCGGCTTGTTTATTCAAATTGGGGGCGCAATTGGTCTTTGGCCCACACTTGTGATCGTCCTATTAACCGCAATTGCGGGCACTTGGTTGGTTCGCAGTCAGGGCGCGCAAACCTTGCGAAATCTACAGAGCTCCTTTCAAAACACGAAAGACCCCACGGAACCCCTGGCCCATGGCGCAATGATCCTTTTCGCGGGGGCCTTGCTTCTCACACCAGGTTTTTTCACAGATGCTGTGGGGTTTTTGCTGCTGTTCCCACCTTTTCGAATGTTTGTGATGCACAATATCCGGTCGCGGTTGAAAAACTCTAATATCAACTTCAAAACATCGCCAGCCAGGCCCGGTAAGCCCGACGCAGATGTGATTGAGGGCCAGTTCAAACCAGTTTCACCAGAAGATGGCCCGTCAGGCTGGACAAAGGATTGAGCGCCCGCAAACATTCTGTTATGCGGCTTGAAACATATTTTTAGGAGTGATGGTAATGGCGAAAGAGCCAATTGAGAATGCGAAGAACGAAGAGAACGCGGCTCCAAAGCCTCTGAAAATGCAAGTTCTGGCCCAATATATTCGCGACATGTCGTTTGAAAATATTTTAGCACAAAAAGGCATCAGCGGTGATGTTCAGCCAGATATTTCAATTCAGGTGAACATTGATGCAAAAAAACGTACGCTTGAAAACCAATATGAGGTGATCATAAAGGCCGAGATTGCATCAAAAACCAAAGAAAAGGCTGAGCCAATGTTCTTGCTCGAGCTGGAATATGGCGGAATTTTCCATATTGAGAACATTCCAGACGATCAACTGCATCCCTATCTGATGATTGAGTGCCCAAGAATGCTATTCCCATTCCTGCGCCGGATTGTAAGTGACGTGACGCGCGATGGTGGTTTCCCACCCTTGAACCTTGATTCAATTGATTTTATGCAGCTTTATCGTAATGAAGTTCAGCGGCGCGTGGCAGAAAATGCGAAAGAAAAGGCCAACTAAGTCTATTTCGACCAGAGGGCTTCGACGCCAAAAGTAGCAATGAATTTTTCATGTGCCGCTTTTTCTGTTTCAGACAGCCTTGAAGCGAGTGGTGTTGGGCGCTCCGATGGCCGACAGTCAAGCGGGGCGGAGCCATCAGCAGATTTTTTGACTGATGATCCAGACAAGACCAAATCCGGTTGGCGCCCACCCACAAGCTCCAAGTAGACCTCTGCCAATATTTCGGAATCCAAAAGCGCGCCATGTAGAGTTCGCGACGAGTTATCGATACCAAATCGGCGGCAAAGCGCATCAAGCGAAGCAGGTGAGCCCGGGAACTTACGGCGCGCGATGGCTAAGGTGTCGATGGCTTGAGTTTTAGGTAACAGTGGGCGGTTGACCCAGCCCAGCTCTGCATTCAAAAACTTCATATCAAAAGAGGCATTGTGGATCACAAGACTTGAATCTCCAATGAAATCAATGAAGTCCTGCGCAATCGATTTAAAAACAGGTTTGTCTGACAAAAAATTTTCGCTCAGCCCGTGAACGCCGAATGCACCTTCAGGCATATTACGCTCAGGATTGATGTATTGATGATAGGTGCGGCCTGTTGGAAGATGGTTGAGCAGCTCAACCGCACCGATCTCGACTATACGGTCCCCATCGTTGGGCTCAAAACCTGTCGTTTCAGTGTCCAAGACAACTTCACGCATTTTCTAGCTTTCTTTTTATGTCTTTCAAAACAAACTCAACTGATGTGGTGGCCGTTTCAGCACTTGTGGTGTCAATGATATAGTCCGCGCGTGTTGCTTTGACAGTGGCGGGAAGCTGTTTGCCATTGATCATCGTAAAATGAGCCTCAGTCATACCGGGGCGCTCCATCACCCGAGCTTTCTGTGCTGCCGATGGAGCCAAAACACAGGCCACCGCATCAAATGCAGCCGCAGAATTCAGCTCAAACAGCAATGGAATATCGAACACCAGAATTACATTAGGGTTAGATGCAATGAAGTATTGCCGGTCTTGCTGCACAATTGGATGAATTATTGCCTCTATTTGGGGCAAAAGGGCAGGGTCCTTTGATATTAATTGGCGCAGTTGGTCACGGTTCACTCCGTTGGAGCCTACAGCAGAAGCCGCAATTTTGGCAATTGCCCCTACCGCCACTCCTTTAGGACCATAGGCTTGATGCACCGTTGAATCTGCATCCCAGACGAGACAGCCACGGTCTGCAAATAACGCGGCCGTAGTAGATTTCCCCATGCCGATAGACCCAGTTAATCCCAACAAATAGCTCATTTCAGGACCAAAGCCTCTATTTCAGCATCAACAGTGGGACGCGTGCCAAACCAAGCCTCAAATCCCGGGACACCCTGATGTAGGAGCATTCCTATGCCGCCAACCACATCACATCCCAAACCGCGGGCCTGGGCCAAAAGAGACGTTTCAAGCGGAGCATAAATCAAGTCCGTGACCAGCGCGGTTGGGTTGAGAGCAGATAAATTAATCTCAAGCGGGGGTTTGCCGATCATGCCGAGGGAGGTCGTGTTCACCAATGTATTAACTTCCGCAAGTTTTTGCTCTTTATGGTCCCAGTCAATCACCTCGATAAGGGGCGATAGTTCCTGTGCTAAATCTAAGGCCCGTTGCTGGGTGCGGTTGCTTAGATAGATTTTAGGTACGCCAGCCGCTAGCAATGACACCAAAATCGCGCGGGCGGCACCACCGGCCCCCAAAACCAGCACTGGGCCCGCTTGAGGGAACCAGTTTTTGCTGTTGTTTTTTAGGTTGGCAATAAATCCGCAACCATCTGTATTATCTGCATTAATTTTACCATCAGCGTCAATGATTAGTGTGTTTGCTGCGCCTATTTTTGTCGCGCGTTCAGTTTTATGATCAGAAAGTGCCAATGCACTTTCTTTGTGCGGCAATGTCACGTTGAAGCCTGACAAACCTACTCCAATAAGCAGTCTCACCGTCTGAGAAAACCGCGCAGGCGGAATGTCTATGGCGATATAATCCCCTGAAATTTTGTTGGTTTTCAGCCAGTGGCCATGCATGCGGGGCGATTTGCTTTGGGCGATAGGATGCCCCAAAACAGCAGCGACCTTTGGGGACTGAAATCCGGCTCCTGCGCTATGTTGGTTTAAAAACGCCACTATTGGGGCAATAGAAAGGCCCATGATATCAAACCAGTTACCACGCACCTCAGAAAAGAGGTGGGGCGTTTCTTCGAAATAGTAACCTCCAGCCGAATTTCGGGCATCTGGCCATGCTTTTTCGGCATATTCTGAAATCTCATCAACTGTCATCGGGTGCATGGTCATGTGACTCACCGCCACATAACGCCACATCGGCTTGGTGTTTTGGTAAATCACATTTGCGGTAATTAGGCGGTGGGTTTTGCCGGACAGGCGGGTGAGGCATTGTTTGAGGTCGTCTAATGTGGTTGGTTTTCCGAAAACTTCGCCCTCGAAGGCCAGAACTTGATCACAGCCTATGACCCAACTCTGCGGGTTTTTCATGGAGATTTTTCTAGCTTTATGCTCTGCTAAAGTATCTGCAATATCGCGAGGCATCGCCAGTTCAGCGGCCAAAGATCTGGTAATGCCTTCTTCATCAATTTGTGGTGACATGGATGTAGCTACGATATGCGCACAACTCAAAATGTGCCACCGCGTAGTAGATTGAGAAGCTAGGATAAGATCCATTGAGGGTAAACCTGTGGATGAATTTCTGTGTGTCTTGTTATTGAACTGTGGGGGTAATCGCGATTTATTGCAAATACAAGAATTCATCCTCATTTTCACTCTGCGCCAGGAGGCTTCAGCACTGTTATCTTAGGTGGATATGTATAAAATATGCCTGTTAATGTCTTTTAAAATAGATTTAGATATATTTTTTATCAACAGATTTACACATTTTATTTCTTCTTAATTCCCTGTTTTTAAAAAATATATTTTATAATTTTCAGCATACTGTAATTTTTATGCTATGTGGATAACCTGGTGGGGCTTTTTTAATCCACAGAAATAGGTTTCTCTACATCTCTCTACTAAACTTATATACTATATATTTTATTACAGAAGAATAAAGGCGTGCAACGTTGACGGATTATCTAATTGAGTTCTATCCCTGGCTGAAAGCTGGCCACATCATTTCAGTAATCTCCTGGATGGCAGGTATTTTTTATCTTCCAAGGCTTTTTGTGCATCACAGTGAGAAAGTGGTTACAGAATCTGAAACGCATGGCTTGTTTGTAAAGATGGAGTCAAAATTACTTAAGGTGATCATGACCCCAGCAATGATTGCAGCATGGGGTTTTGGTGTTGCTATGGCTTTGATACCCAGTTTGATTAACTGGGGCGCGATTTGGCCTTGGGTGAAGCTTTTTAGCATTATGTCTATGACGGTTTTCCATTTTTGGCTGGCGGGTCGACAAAAAGAGTTTGAACAAAGCCGGAATGTTTTAAAGGGTCAGACTTACCGAATTATGAATGAAGTTCCGACTGTTTTACTGCTTGTAATTGTTATTATGGTAGTGGTGCGTCCTTTTTGACATGGAGCCTCATATAATTTGACTCGGTTGATTGATTTTAGTATAACTATCACGCTCCCATTCGGGATGGCAATTTATCGTAAATATACATGTGATGCCCAACTTTAGTTTGGGCAGGAAGAGACCTCATGACAACTGATCGTGTAACTTTGGGTGAACTGAAGGCAAAAAGCCCTAAAGATTTGCTTTCGATGGCCGAAGAGCTAGAAATTGAAAACGCGTCGACCATGCGTAAAGGCGACATGATGTTTTCAATCCTGAAAGAGCGTGCAGAGGATGGCGCTGAGATTTCAGGGGACGGTGTTTTGGAAGTCCTACAGGATGGGTTTGGCTTTTTAAGATCTCCAGAGGCCAACTACCTGCCTGGTCCAGATGATATTTATGTCTCTCCAGAAATGATCCGCCAGCTCTCATTGCGGACTGGTGATACCATTGAGGGTATAATTAAGGCTCCTGAGGACACAGAACGCTACTTTGGTATGACTAAGGTAGAGAAAATTAATTTTGAGGACCCAGAGCGCGCACGTCATAAAGTTGCTTTTGAAAACCTGACACCCTTGTATCCAGATGAGCGCCTTATCATGGAACTTGATGATCCGACATCGAAGGACCGGTCTGCGCGTATTATTGACCTCGTTGCACCGATTGGGAAAGGCCAGCGGTCCTTGATCGTGGCTCCGCCGCGGACCGGTAAAACGGTTTTGTTGCAAAATATCGCCAACTCCATCGAAAAAAACCATCCGGAATGCTATTTGATTGTTTTGTTGATCGATGAGCGGCCGGAAGAGGTTACTGATATGCAGCGGTCAGTTAAGGGCGAAGTTGTCAGTTCTACATTCGATGAGCCAGCTACACGTCATGTTGCAGTGTCTGAAATGGTTATTGAGAAGGCTAAGCGCCTTGTTGAACATAAGCGCGATGTTGTTATTTTGCTGGATTCTATCACCCGCTTAGGCCGCGCATTCAATACAGTGGTGCCGTCATCCGGGAAAGTTTTGACCGGTGGTGTGGATGCCAATGCCTTACAGCGCCCAAAACGCTTCTTCGGCGCTGCGCGTAATATTGAAGAGGGCGGGTCTTTGACCATCATAGCAACCGCCTTGATTGATACCGGCAGCCGGATGGATGAGGTGATTTTTGAAGAGTTTAAAGGCACAGGTAACTCAGAGATTGTTTTGGATCGCAAAGTTGCAGACAAGCGCGTATTCCCAGCGATGGATGTATTAAAGTCAGGTACACGTAAAGAAGAGCTGCTAATTGATAAGGTTGATTTGCAGAAAACTTATGTATTGCGCCGAATTTTGAATCCAATGGGTACCACAGATGCAATTGAGTTCCTAATCTCGAAATTGAAGCAAACCAAGTCCAATTCTGAGTTCTTCGATTCAATGAATACATAGAGCTATCTATGGATACTATTTTTGCTCAGGCTACAGCATCAGGACGGGCGGGTGTTTCTATCATTCGCCTGTCCGGAGCTCAAGCATTTGATATAGCTTCAAACTATTGTAAAATTCCGCCGGTTGGTAGGACTGGCTTGAGGTCGGTTTGTGCCATAGATGGCGCGCTGATTGATCAGGCTTTAATCCTATGCTTTGAGGCTGGGGCAAGTTTTACGGGTGAGCGGGTAGTTGAATTTCATGTTCACGGCGGTTTGGCAACGGTCGCGAAGCTGTTGTCGGAGCTGTCGAGTTGTGGCGGCTGTCGCCTAGCCGATCCGGGGGAGTTTACCCGCAGGGCGCTTGAAAATGGTCAGCTGGACTTGAACCAAGTTGAGGCGTTGTCCGATTTAATCGATGCAGAAACCGAATCACAGCGGCAGCAGGCTATCCTTGTCTTGGATGGCAGTTTTGGTGATGCTGGCGAGGCCTGGCGCGGGGACTTGCTCCGCGCCGCAGCGCTTCTGGAAGCTAGTATCGACTTTTCCGATGAGGAAATTCCAGAGGACCTTTATGTTGAGGTTGCCGGATTGGTGAGCCAAACGCAGGAATCAATAGGGGCGATTTTGGAGCGGTCCACGGTTGCTTCTAAAATCAGATCTGGGTTTACGGTGGCGATTGTTGGTGCTCCAAATGTTGGCAAGTCGACCTTACTCAACGCCATTGCTGGACGGCAGGCTGCGATCACATCTGACGTGGCCGGAACGACGCGAGACGTCATTGAGGTGCGTGTTGACCTCAAGGGCTTGGCAGTGACATTCCTAGACACAGCTGGGCTGAGAAATTCAGAAGACGAGATTGAAAAATTAGGTATATCAATGGCTTATGATAGATCTGATACTGCAGACATTCGCATATTTCTGGTAAAATCCTATGAAGAAGACTTGCCATTTTTGGCCCGTTTAGACGACTTGGTCGTGCTGAATAAGGGCGATCAAAGGCCGGCTGACGGTTTGTCAGTGTCGGGAATAACTGGGGCAGGTGTTTCAGAGTTGCTTCAGATGATTGCAGACAAACTGCTTCAAAAAACACCAACAGATGTGGTTGCTATCCGGGAGCGACAGGTTGCGGGCTTGAGGGCCGCCGAGGCTTCTTTAGTGAAAACACTTAAGCTGACGTCGCAAACACCTCTGCCATTTGAGCTGGCGAGCCAAGAACTCTATTTCGCGTTAAGTGAATTGGATTTTGTTTTTGGTAAGATTGATATAGAATCAGTGCTTGATGAAATCTTCTCGAGTTTTTGCCTTGGGAAGTAGGGGGGCGTGTTTCACGTGAAACATTTTGATGTAGTTGTAGTCGGTGGAGGCCATGCGGGCTGTGAGGCACTTCATGCCGCTTGCCGATATGGGTTGTCTGCAGCACTTGTGACCCTGGACAAGACTAAGATAGGCGTAATGTCTTGCAACCCCGCGATTGGTGGTCTGGGTAAGGGTCATCTCGTGCGCGAGATTGACGCGCTTGACGGCATCATGGGCACAGCAGCAGACCTGTCAGGCATCCAGTTTCGACTTTTGAACCGGAGCAAAGGGCCGGCAGTTCAGGGGCCCAGAACTCAATCAGACCGACAGCTTTATTTGGAGGCTATCCAGTCACTGCTGTCTAGGCAGGATTTCACACTGATTCAGGGTGAGGCATCTGCGCTCTTGTCTAGTGGTGATGCGGTGACCGGCGTTCGGCTGGCCGATGGGTCTAAGATCAACGCGCGTTCAGTCATTCTTACTGCCGGTACATTTATGCGTGGTACAATCCACATCGGCGACAAGCGCGTTTCTGCGGGCCGTATGGGGGAAAAGGCAGCTGATGAACTTTCGGTGCAGATGGAATCCCTTGGTGCGACTTTCGGGCGGCTAAAAACAGGAACGCCACCGCGGCTCAATGGGGACACGATAGATTGGGAAAGCCTAGAGGTTCAGCCCGCTGATGAAGACCCGGTGATGCTGTCGTTCCTATCTAGCGGGCCAACCGCCCAGCAGGTTGGTTGTGGGGTTACCCACACGAACTCACAAACTCATGATATTATAAGAGAAAACCTAGGACGCTCCGCCATGTATGGTGGGCACATAGGGGGCATCGGTCCGCGCTATTGTCCGTCCATCGAAGACAAAATTACACGGTTCGCGGACAAAACAAGCCACCAAATTTTTCTGGAGCCTGAGGGGCTTCAGACCAACTGCGTGTACCCAAATGGGATTTCAACGTCTCTTCCGGAGGACGTGCAGCATGATTATGTGCGTTCCATAGTGGGTTTGCGGAACGTCGAGATCCTCCAACCTGGCTACGCGATTGAATATGACTTTCTTAACCCCCAGGGTCTTTCCTCAGACCTAGAATCTGGGTTGATGTCTGGTCTGTTTTTAGCTGGGCAGATCAATGGTACCACCGGCTATGAGGAGGCCGCTGCTCAGGGTCTCGTTGCGGCAATAGGTGTTGCAAAACGCTTGAGGGGCGTGGAGCCAGTATGCTTTGATCGCAGCACCAGCTATATTGGGGTTATGATTGATGATTTGACATCTCGGGGGGCCACCGAGCCCTACAGAATGTTTACATCACGCGCCGAGTTTCGCTTAAAGCTACGGGCGGACAATGCCGACCAGCGGCTGACGGAGCGGGGGTATCAGTCGGGCTGCGTTTCTGAGGAGCGATATGGTTGGTATCTAAGAAAGCTCGAGAAGCTGGACGCCTGTCGAACACTATTGTCTGATATGGCAATTTCCCCAAACCAAGCCCGGGTTTCTGGAATTGGTCTTGGTTTTGATGGGCGCCGGCGCAATGGTCACGAGCTTTTGGCAATTCCTGGCGTATTAACTGACCACCTACTGGCGCTTGAGCCGGCGTTGCTCGGAGTGGATTTTGAGTCGCTTATTCAAGCTGGTCGTGAGGCGCTTTATGTCACCTATATTGAGCGCCAAGGTCGCGACATTGAGGCTTTGGCCCGCGACCTAAATGTACAAATTCCTGATGGGTTTGAGTATTTTGGAATATCAGGCCTGTCATCTGAGATGACTTCTAAGCTGTCCTTGGCGCGACCACGGTCCTTGGGCGCGGCAAAAAATATCGAGGGCATCACGCCGGCTGCGTTGACGGCGGTTTTGCTGCGCCTGAAGTCACACCAACTAAGAAAAGCCATATGAATAACGGGGCCCACACCATAAAAACCGATGTTTCACGTGAAACACTGGACCGGTTAGAGGCGTTTGTTACGCTTGTAAAGAAGTGGAATCCGGTCATAAATCTTGTTGCTAAGGGCAGCCTGTCAGACATTTGGCACCGGCACGTTGAGGATTCTGCCCAAATAATCCTAATGTCCAAACTTGGAGACTATTGGATTGATATTGGAAGCGGTGGCGGCTTCCCCGGTATCGTCGTTGCAATAATTCTTAAAGAAACGGCGCCGGACACCAAGGTTGTTTTGATTGAAAGTGATGTGAGAAAAGCGACCTTTTTAAGACAGGCCGCCGCCACTTTGGATCTAAGCTGTGAGATCCACAATGCCCGAATTGAGTCTTTAGACCTACCGCGTGGAGCAACTATTTCCGCCCGTGCTTTAGCGCCGCTACCAAAATTACTTGAACTTGCTGAAAACCTAGTTGAGGAGGGCGGGGTTTGTCTGCTCATGAAGGGGCAAAGTTATCTCGACGAGCTTGCAGACGCTCGGAAAGCGTGGTCATTTGAGTGTGAGGTTATAAAAAGCCAAACAAACGCCGCTGCGGCCGTCCTTAAGATCAGGAATATCCAGCGTGCAGCACAGTAAGCCAAAGATAATTGCAATTGCGAACCAAAAAGGTGGTGTTGGAAAAACGACGACGACCCTAAGCCTGGCCGCGGCCTTTGCGGAAGTTGGTCACAAGGTCTTGGTTATGGATTTGGACCCACAGGGTAACGCGTCAACTGGGCTTGGCTCGGCGGCTGATTCGCGTGAGTTTACAACCTATGACGTTTTGGTTGGCAAGGCCGTTGAGGAGCGATTTATTATACAAACTGATTTTAAAAACCTCTTTCTTATTCCCTCAACGACTGACCTCAGTTCGGCCGACATTGAGTTGGCCAGTACAAAAAACCGAAGTCACCTGTTGCGGTCTGTGTTGAACAATTCAGATTTATCAGCATATGACTATGTGTTGTTCGATTGTCCGCCATCACTCAACGTCCTCACCGTAAACGCGCTGATTGCTGCTGACGCCCTCATAATACCCCTTCAAAGTGAGTTTTTTGCGCTTGAGGGGCTGTCTCAACTGCTGATGTCAGTACGCGAGGTGCGAAAACTTGGCAATCCGGACCTTAGAATCGAGGGTGTTTTGCTCACCATGTTTGATGCGCGCAACCGCCTATCGCTGCAGGTTGAAGAAGATGCACGGGAAAATCTAGGCGAATTGGTCTTTAAAACAGTGATTCCACGCAATGTTCGGATCAGTGAGGCGCCATCATTTGCAATGCCAGTTTTAAGTTATGACAGCAAATCTAAGGGTGCAGAGGCCTATCGTGCCCTAGCGCAAGAAGTGTTGTTACGTCGGAGCTAACGAGTTAGGAAATAAAATGGCCAACACCACAAAACGTCAGCGCGGCTTGGGCCGTGGGTTGTCAGCACTGATGGCTGACATTGAACCGGTAGCGACTGAAACAGCGCCGAGCGAGTCTGTCAGCAGAGCGGAGTCCTTCGTTCCAATCGAGATAATTCATCCAAATCCGGATCAGCCACGCCGTCATTTCGATACTGACGATCTGAATGATCTGGCTGGATCCATACGCTCAAAGGGTATTATTCAACCGCTGGTCGTGCGCGCACACCCCAGCAAAGCAGGAGAGTTTGAGATTGTTGCTGGCGAACGGCGCTGGCGGGCATCTCAGATGGCGCAGCTGCACCAGCTGCCAGTTGTCGTTCGGGAGTTTTCTGACCTCGAAGTTCTTGAAATTGCCATCATCGAAAACATCCAACGGGCTGATCTTAACCCAATTGAGGAGGCCACTGGATACCGCCAACTCATGGATAAGTTTGGCCACACGCAAGAGCAAATGGCCGCGGCACTTGGTAAGTCACGTCCCCACATTGCAAACAATTTAAGGCTTTTGGCGCTTCCAGATGATGTTCAGGCGCTGGTTGTGACGGGAAGGCTCGCCAGCGGCCACGCGCGCGCACTCATAACGGCGCCGAACGCCTCTGAATTGGCGCAGATAGCGGTAAGCCGCGGCCTCTCTGTGCGGCAAGTTGAGAAACTGGTGCGAGAGCCGAAAGTGCTGAGAAAAAACGGGTTAAAGCGGCCGGGCAAGGATGCCGACACCAGGGTGCTAGAGGGCAATCTGTCGGCGGCTTTGAAGATGGGCGTTTCGATTGCACATAATCCGGGTCAAGAGGGCGGCTCGGTCACAATTCGCTATCGAGATCTTGAACAACTTGATGAACTTTGCCGGCACCTTGCCGGTCTTTAAAACATTAATGCGGTAACCAGTTGATTCAACAGGGGGCGACCACTTTGGGTGGCCCTTAAACGATCTTCGTTTACTGCAATAAGGCCCAGATCAAGCAGGTGGGTCGGAACCGCGATAGGCGCGCCAGCAACCGCTTCAATTCGGGACAGGGAAATTCCATCCTGCATCCTCAGGCCCATCATGATCAATTCATTTGCATGATCGCTTCGCGACAGTGGCTGTGACGCCACTGTTCCGCTTGATGTCTCTGAAACCCTGTCCAACCAAGCTTTCGGCGCGAGGGCCGTTTGGGTGGCGACGCGTTGTCCGCTGGAGGTCAATCGACCATGGGCCCCGGGGCCGATTCCAATATAATCACCACCTCGCCAATAAATAATATTATGTAGTGATTCCAATCCCTTAGTGGCGTAATTAGATACTTCATAGGCCTGCAATCCGGCGGCAGCGCAGACCTCGTTTGTGAGATCAAACATATCAGCAGACAGATTTTCATCGGGTAAGCCACGCAGCTTGCCGGCTTCGGCGCGAAAACCAAATGCTGTGCCGGGCTCAATAGTGAGTTGATAGAGCGACAAGTGCCCGTCGCTTAACAAAATGGCCTCATCTAGCTCTTTGTGCCACTGTGATAACAATTGATCTTGCCGCGCATAAATCAAATCAAAGCTAACACGCCCAAAACTCTTCTTGGCAATCTTCAGGGCGGTCATCGCCTCACTCACAGAATGAAGCCTACCAAGCCGTTTTAGGTCTGGGTCATTGAGGGCCTGAATTCCCATCGATATGCGATTAACGCCCGCAGCCTGAAATCCTGTGAAGCGCGACGCTTCTACAGAAGAGGGGTTCGCTTCAAGTGTAATTTCAATGTTATTCGCCGGGACCCAATGTTCCAGGGCGCGCGCAATTAAGTTCCCTACCATGGCGGGCGGCATCAAGCTGGGCGTGCCACCACCAAAGAATATGGAGTTTAAAAGACGCCCCTGGGTCAGCTCAGCGTGGCGATCCAACTCAGCGATGAGCGCAGCTTCCCAGACGTTATCATCTACATCGGGGCTGACGTAGGAGTTGAAGTCACAATAGGGGCATTTAGCCTCACAAAACGGCCAATGGATATAAAGCCCAAACCCACCATGGCGCCAATCTTCACTCAAGACAACCAACCACTAATTTTCCAAAAGCATCGGATCTATGGTCAAGTGGTTGTTTCTGTTCACTAAGCATCTCTGCAAAGGTTATGTCATACCCATCTGGCTGAAACATCGGATCAAAACCAAAGCCATGTGAGCCGCGCATTGGCCAAACCACTTGTCCGGGCGCACTCCCTTCGAAAACCTCATCATGCCCGTCAGGCCAGGCCAAACAAAGGGTGCATTTGAACCTTGCATGACGTGGGTGTGGTGTTTCCGCGGTCTCGAGCTTATCCCAAACCCTGGTCATCGCGAGCACGAAGTCACGACCATTTGGTGTTTCAGCCCAATCGGCCGTATAAACTCCGGGCGCGCCACCTAAAGCATCAACAGAAATCCCGCTGTCATCGGATAGGGCTGGCAGGCCAGAGGCCTTCGCGGCGAAATGCGCTTTTAGACGAGCATTGCCTGCGAAGGTGGTTTCTGTTTCTTCTGGCTCCTCCAGCCCGAGATCACCAGCGCTCACACACTCAATACCGAAGGGCTCTAGGAGCACCTGAATCTCGCGCAGTTTGCCCTTATTGTGGCTCGCCAAAACGATTTTTGAGTCTGTGAGTTTGCGCATCAGCTGACAGCCGCCAGCTGGGCCGAAACTAATTGTGAAACACCTGCTTCTGCAAGGTCCATTAATTGGCCCATTTGGTCCCGTGAAAAGGCCGAACCCTCAGCTGACATTTGGACCTCAACGATTTTTCCAGAACCCAGCATCACGAAGTTGCCGTCAACGCCGGCTTCGCTGTCTTCTGGATAATCGAGATCCAAAACCGCTTGACCCGCGTAAATGCCACAACTGACGGCCGCAACGGGGTCCAACAGCGGATCGCTTTGAATGTCACCAGCCCTCATCAGCTTTTGTACCGCCAACTTCAACGCAACCCAACCACCGGTGATTGCAGCACAGCGGGTGCCCCCATCTGCCTGGATTACATCACAGTCAATACTGATCTGACGCTCACCCAAGGCTGATCGATCAACGCCCGCGCGCAGACTGCGACCAATCAGGCGTTGAATCTCTTGAGTGCGTCCTGACTGGCCATTTTTGGCCTCCCTGCGCATCCGCGTGTGTGTTGCACGTGGCAGCATGCCATATTCAGCTGTTACCCAACCCAGCCCAGAGTTGCGCAGAAATGATGGGACACGCTCTTCAAGGCTCGCAGTGCATAAGACGTGGGTGTCCCCAACCTTGATCAAACAAGATCCCTCTGCGTGACGGGTGACCCCCGTTTCGATCACAATGTTGCGCATTTGATTTAATTCTCTATTGGATGGTCGCATGGCTTGTCCTCTCAGTGTTCATGGGCGAATATGCGATGCGCACCCCAAATGGCAAGGGCTAGGTGAATGGATTCGTCCACAGAACTATTTTCAGAGATGGATGCTCGCAGCCGCGAGGTGTTTCAAAGGGTCGTGGAGAGCTATCTTTCTTCTGGTGAACCTATGGGAAGCAATACCCTGACTCAGCAGATGAGCCAGCAAGTAAGCGCCGCCACAATACGTAACGTAATGAAAGATTTAGAGTTTTTGGGACTTCTCGACAGCCCACACACATCGGCAGGTCGCAGGCCAACAGAGATGGGCCTGCGGATGTTTGTTGATGGCATCATGGAGGTCGGGAATCCCGATGAGGCTGATCAACGAAAACTTGCCGCCACGATGGATGAAGGCGACAGCATCACAAACATGCTAGACCGCATGTCCAACGCACTTTCTGGCTTAACGCATGGCGCTTCACTAGTGCTTGCGCCGAAAAAATCGTCACCCATAAAGCACATTGAGTTTGTGTGTCTAGCCACCGATCGCGCGCTGGTGGTCTTGGTATTCGCAAACGGAGAGGTCGAAAACCGTATTTTTCGGCCCCCCCTTGGCCAAACCCCAAGCCAAATGCGCGAAGCGGCGAACTTTTTGAACGCCGTTGGGCAGGGAAAAACTCTGCAGGAGCTTCAGTCTTCCGTGATTTGGGAAATTAAAAAACACCGTTCTGAGTTAGACGCACTGACAGCTAGCCTTGTTGAGGCCGGAGTCGCGGTGATGCAGAATGCGGGCGGAGACAATGAGCGGTTGATCGTGCGCGGCAGATCGAATCTTTTGGAAGCAGCGGGCACGGCTGAGGACTTGGAGCGGGTGCGGGTGCTGTTTGACGACCTCGAACGCAAGCGAGATATCGCAGAATTCCTGCAATTAGCCGATGAAGGGGAGGGGGTTCGCATTTTTATTGGCTCTGAGAACAAACTCTTTTCACTTTCGGGTTCCTCTTTGGTGGTTTCTCCCTATATGAACGCTGACCGAAAGGTAGTTGGTGCTATTGGCGTAATCGGACCCACACGGTTGAATTACGGCAGGATTGTGCCAATTGTAAATTATACCGCCCAGATGGTTGGGCGAGTTTTATCTGATCGAGGTTAGGTCCGGATGGCGATAGAAAATGAAGAAGACTTTCTCCAAGACATCAGTCTTGCTGAGGAGGAAGAATATGGTGACGAAGAGTACACCGAAGATGAGCTTGAACTTGACGCCCTGCGCGCCGAGCGTGATGCGCTGAAAGACAAGTGGATGCGCGCCCTGGCCGATGCTGAGAATTCGCGAAAACGCAGCGAGAGAGATCGCAGAGAAGCGGAAAGTTATGGTGGCTCCAAGCTCGCCCGTGACTTGCTGCCGGTCTATGATTATCTTAAGCGTGGCCTAGAGTTTGCTACGGATGAACAACGTGAGGTTGCCGCTGCCTTGATTGAGGGTGTCGAGTTGACCATGCGTGAAGTCGTCAATGTTTTCAAAAAACACGGCATTGAGCCCATTGTGCCGCAGATTGGTGATCGTTTTGATCCACAAGATCATGAGGCAATGTTTGAGGCCCCGATTCCGGGCACAAAAGCAGGGGACATCATTCAGGTGATGGCTGAGGGCTTTATGTTGCACGACCGTTTGTTGCGACCGGCTCAGGTTGGCGTGTCGTCGACACCGGGCTAAAAACCCTTTTTATGTTATTTGGGCGGCCTTGGCCGCCCATTTTAGTTTTGCAGCTTTGCTTTCAGCGCATAGATTAAATCAAGCGCCTCTTTTGGGCTGAGCGCATCAGGTTGAACATCCGCCAAGGCATCTTCAAGCGCAGAAGGCCGCATGGGAGCTACGGTTGCCACGGCTGAAAATAGTGGCAGATCATCGATAAGAGCCTTTTGCTTGCTGTGGCCCTCGCGCTCCCCGCGCTCCAATGCTTCCAGCACCACCCTCGCCCGCTCCAACACGGATTGAGGCAAACCTGCAAGCTTAGCGACCTGAACGCCGTAAGACCGATCTGCCGCCCCTTTTTTAACTTCGTGCAAAAACACGACATCACCCTGCCATTCGCGGACGGTTACAGTGGCATTGTCCACGTGGTCCAGCTTTGCCGAAAGCTGTGTGAGTTCGTGATAGTGGGTTGCGAATAATGCGCGGCACCTGTTGACATCATGTAGGTGCTCAAGCGTGGCCCAAGCGATGGAAAGCCCATCATAGGTTGAGGTTCCCCGCCCAATCTCGTCCAGAATAACCAAGGCACGATCATCGGCTTGATTCAAAATCGCGGCAGTTTCCACCATTTCAACCATAAATGTGGACTGACCACGCGCCAAATCATCCGCTGCTCCGACCCGACTGAAAATCTGTGAAACAACCCCAATCTCCGCTCGGGCTGCGGGCACATAGGATCCAGCCTGCGCGAGCAAGGCAATCAGCGCATTTTGTCGTAAAAACGTAGATTTACCAGCCATATTGGGACCGGTCAGCAACCAGATCATATCTTCCGTACTCTTGAGCGTACAATCATTGGCAACAAAAACAGAGGATGACTGGGATTTGAGTGCGGCTTCAACCACGGGGTGACGACCCTGCTCAATCACAAAATCTCGACTGTTGTTCAAAATGGGCCGCACCCAGCCCCCACTCATTGCCAATTCAGCGAATGCAGAAGCCACGTCAATCTCTGCAATGGAAATTGCGAGCGCTTGAAGGGCGGCCGCGCGGTCCAAAACTGTACGGCGCAGGCCTTCGAAAATTTCCAATTCTAAACCGGTTGCACGACCTGCCGCGTTTAGGATTTTGGTTTCCAATTCTCCCAATTCAACCGTGGTAAAGCGCACTGAATTGGCTGTGGTTTGTCGGTGAATAAAGGTTTCACTTAAGGGCGCTGTAAGCATGCGTTGGGCGTGGGCAGCAGTGGTTTCGATGAAATAGCCAAGCACGTTGTTGTGTTTTATTTTCAGGGTGGTGACGCCAGAGAGAGTCGCGTAATCTGCTTGCATACCGGCAATAACCGAGCGCGCCTCATTGCGCAGAGACGTTACCTCGTCCAGCTCAGCTGAATAACCCGCTGCCACAAACCCACCATCACGCGTCATAAGGGGGGGATTGGCCACAAGTGCTTGGTCCAGCTCTGACAATAGCGCGTTATTACCCACCAAGTCAGCCTTTGATCCCTCCAGAAGTTTCGGTAGATCGTGCTTTTCTAGTAACCCATAGACTTCAGCCGCTTTGGTTATCCCGTTGCCTAAAGATACCAGATCACGCGGCCCGCCCCGTTCAAGTGCCAGGCGTCCGAGGGCCCGTTCAATGTCTGGAAGCTGCTTCAAAGCGCTGCGCAGGGCTGAGCGCACCCCGCTGTTTTCGCAAAAAAACTGAACAGATGATGCGCGCTCATCAATCGCGTCCAATCGTTGTGAGGGCGTTGTTACGCGGTGATATAGCAAGCGCGCTCCAGCTGCTGTGACCGAGCGATCAACAACTGACAGCAAGGAGCCGCTTTTTTCACCTGACAGGGTTTGAGTGAGCTCAAGATTTCTGCGGGTTGCAGCATCAATGGCCACAAAATCACCACGGGCTTCGCACTGGGGCTGACGCAGTAGGGGCAGTTGTCCCTTTTGGGTGGCGGTAAGGTATTCTATCAGCGCCCCAAGCACTGCTATGTCTGCGCGGCCAAAGTCACCTAAGCCATCCAGCGTGCTGACACCAAAAGCAGTGGCTAGTCGCTCAACACCAGCCGCACTGTCGAACATAGTTTGCGCCAATGGTGTCGATGTGGCGCCAGAGTCAGCAATGACCTCCAGCAACTCAGGCGTTGCTGTGTCTGAAATCAAAACCTCCGCCGGAGCAAGGCGCGCGAGCTCAGGGCCGAGCCGCATCACGGGGCAGGGGCTATAGCGGACATCACCGGTTGAGATATCCAGCCAGGCCAAACAACTTTGATCCCGGACTTGGGCAAAGGCGGCTAGAAAGTTGCTTTGGCGGGGATGCAGCAGAGTGTCTTCGGTGAGGGTTCCTGGTGTCACAAGGCGAACCACCCCACGCCTCACGACGGATTTAGCACCCCTCTTTTTGGCCTCCTTTGGGTTTTCCAGCTGCTCACAAACCGCAACACGAAAGCCTTTTCGGATAAGATTTAGCAGATAACCCTCGGCCGCATGTACAGGGACACCGCACATTGGTATGTCGTTGCCAAGATGTTTGCCGCGTTTGGTCAGAGTAATATCAAGAGCCTGTGCCGCCGCGACAGCATCATCAAAGAACAATTCATAAAAGTCGCCCATCCGGTAAAACAGCAAGGCAGTAGGATACTCTTCTTTTATTTCAGAAAACTGCGCCATCATTGGCGTAACGGAATGGTCAGGCTTAGTCACAGATTAATCTCCATTTGCCGCTAGTATTAGGCAAAACCTGCCCCGAAAGGAAGCGGTGATCCTTTTGTGCTTGTGGATAGATGGGGCGACGTCGCAGGCTCCGCGGATCATGTGGTAAAAACATACCCTATGACTGCTGTATCGCCGCTAGATGTGGGGGCCATGTACAAATTTATTATTACGCAATACCAATAAGTAGCATTAAATACGTTCGTGTAGGCCTAGCAATAAAAATTAGATTTGCACCAGTATGAAATATAGTTTAATATTAAACTAATTAATAATTGGAGTTTTATGATGGCCAATAACAAAGTAACAGATGCAGATGCACTGGCGTACCACTTGGAGCCAACACCAGGTAAATTCGAAATCATGGCAACGGTGCCCATGGCAACGCAGCGCGACCTTTCGCTCGCCTATTCTCCTGGCGTGGCTGTTCCTTGTCTGGCAATCGCTGAAAACCCTGAGCTAGCCTATGATTACACCAACAAAGGTAATTTGGTCGCCGTAATTTCCAACGGCACAGCCGTTTTGGGTCTAGGCAACCTTGGCGCTTTGGGCAGTAAGCCAGTAATGGAAGGCAAGGCGGTTTTATTCAAACGCTTCGCCGACGTGAACTCCATCGATATTGAGCTCGACACAGAAAATCCAGATGAATTTATCAATGCTGTTAAGTTGATGGGACCTACATTTGGTGGCATCAACCTGGAAGATATCAAGGCCCCGGAATGTTTCATCATTGAGCAAGCGCTAAAAGAGGTCATGGATATCCCCGTGTTTCACGATGACCAACACGGTACAGCTGTGATTTGTGCCGCTGGCCTGATCAATGCATTGCACCTGTCTGGTAAGCTTATCCAGGATGTAAAAATCGTACTGAATGGAGCAGGCGCGGCGGGCATTGCTTGTGTTGAGCTGCTAAAGTCTATGGGCGCCAAGCACAACAACTGTGTGGTTTGCGACACCAAGGGTGTGATTTACCAAGGCCGTACCGAGGGCATGAACCAGTGGAAATCTGCCCACGCCATTTCCACAGAGCTGCGGACACTGGACGAAGCCATGGTTGGTGCGGATGTGTTCCTGGGCGTTTCCGTGAAAGGCGCCGTTACTCCAGAGATGGTGGCCAGCATGGCACCAGACCCTGTGATCTTTGCGATGGCCAACCCAGACCCAGAGATCACTCCGGAAGAAGCGCATGAAGTTCGCCCTGATGCGATTGTAGCCACCGGCCGCTCCGACTATCCAAACCAAGTAAATAATGTTTTGGGCTTCCCATATCTGTTCCGTGGCTCGTTGGACATTCATGCCCGCGCGATCAATGATGAGATGAAAATTGCTTGTGCGCGTGCTTTGGCAGAATTGGCCCGAGAAGAAGTACCGGATGAGGTGGCTTTGGCCTATGGCACAAAGCTTAGTTTTGGTCGTGATTACATTATTCCTACACCATTTGACCCACGCTTGATCTACCGCATTCCACCGGCTGTTGCCAAGGCGGGCATGGATACAGGCGTGGCACGGCGACCGATTGTGGATATGGCTGGCTATGAGCTGTCGCTCAAAACCCGGATGGACCCAACTGCCAGCATCCTTCGCGGCATCAATGCGCGGGCCCGTTCTGCGCAGGCCCGGATGATTTTTTCTGAGGGTGATGACGAGCGCGTTTTGCGCGCGGCGGTTATGTATCAACGCCAAGGCTTTGGCAAATCAATTATTGTTGGCCGTGAAAAAGACGTGCGCGCCAGACTCGAGGCCGCAGGCCTTGGGGATGCAGTGGACGAGTTGGAAATCGTGAACGCGGCCAATACCGAGCATTTGGATAGCTATAAGGAATATCTATATCAGCGGTTGCACCGGAAGGGTTTCGATCAAACGGACATTCACCGGCTTGCCTCGCGCGATCGCCACGTGTTTGGTTCACTGATGCTTGCGCATGGCCACGGTGATGGCTTGGTCACCGGCGTGACCCGCAAGTCCGCGCATGTGCTGGACTTGATCAGCCATGTTTTTGATGTGGGTCCACATGATGGTGCGGTTGGGGTTACGGCTGTTTTGTCGAAAGGCAAAATTGTTTTGATCTCGGATACTTTGGTCCACGAATGGCCAGATGAAAACGACTTGGCTGATATTGCTGAGCGTGGCGCCAGCGTGGCGCGAGCCTTGGGGCTTGTTCCTCGGGTGGCTTTTGTTAGCTTCTCTACCTTTGGCTATCCAATCTCTGAGCGGGCCGAAAAAATGAGAATTGCCCCCGAAGTTCTGCAACAACGGGGTGTTGATTTCGAATTTGAAGGCGAGATGGCCGTTGACGTGGCGCTGAATGTTCAGGAAATGAAGAAATACCCCTTCAGCCGCCTGACTGGCCCAGCCAATGTTTTGGTTGTGCCCGCAAGGCACTCGGCGTCCATCTCGGTCAAGCTCATGCAGGAAATGGGTGGTGCGACAGTCATTGGCCCAATTTTGACAGGCATCGACAAACCAATTCAGATTTGCTCAACCATTTCCTCAGTGAACGATATTTTGAACATGGCTGTTATTGCGGCCTGCAATATTCGATGACATTCTGAAACTTTGGCTAAATCAACGCCGATTACTTTTACCAGGGGCCGCATTTCCAGCGCCACGGCAAACCCTCGCCGCCACGACGCCTGAGCGTGGCCTAGGCGGCAAGGGGCCAATCAATCGGTTGCTATGGTAAAGGCCGTGGCTGACGTGGTGCACCTGGGCGCTGTTGGGATGGATGGCCAATGGGTGCTAGATCGCTTGGTGTGTCTGGGCGTGGATGTGGCCGCGATTGAACAGCTTGACTGCCCATCTGGCCTTGGGATCATCAACGTTGCCGCAGATGGCGAAAATGCAATCACACCCTTTCAGGGCGCAAATGTGGCGCTGGGGCTTGATCGGATCCAAGCTGTGCTGGGTGGTATACCCGCTCAAGATTGGCTGGTTTTACAGAACGAAACATTACATCAGCGCACGGCCGCAGCGCTTAAAGTAACAAGGCCTGGAACCGCAGATGCGATCCCTGATCTTGTAGAGGTTATGGCGCCTAATGACTGACAAACGGCGGGTCGTGGCCCAACGTGACTTGTGCTGATTTTATTGCAGCCTTGGCAACCCATCGTTCTTGCACCCCATTTGCAAATGGGGTGGTGTGGTAGGTTTGGCCACGATCACAAAATAGCTCCCGCACCTGTTGGATCCACTAAACTCAGAAACGAATTGAGCAGTTTGAGGTGCGTTACAACATCGGCGCCCTAGGTAATTTTGACCATCTCATAGTGCCTGGCTCCCTTAGTGTTTTTTGGCCTAGGCTTTCTAAGGTGCCTTCGGTATAATCGCACCCCTTCTACTTACCCCACCAACACTTTCAAAATCTGAGTCCACGCCCTAATAACACAACCCTGTGACAATAAAGATTTGAATGTCGCGGGCTGGGGCGACAGCAACCTGTGTGAGGGGCGCAGCGCAAAGCAAAATAAACTTCAGCTTCATAGTAGACCCCTTCTTAATTTCAGACAACCTTCACCATGGCTGGTGAAACAACAGCACTCCACTGCGTGACGTCACGAATGTTTTACCCCTTGGCGGGAAATGTTTCACAGCCTACGGTTCGAAATATGACAGATTATGTAACAACCCACCAAGCCGCGGAAGATGCCCGCAATGAAAACATCCAGATATACCTGAACGGTGTGCTGGTCCCCAAAGAGCGCGCTTTGGTCAGCGTCTATGACAGCGGTTTTATGCTGGGGGACGGCGTTTGGGAGGGGTTGCGGCTTTACAACGGCACTTGGGCCTTTCTCGATGAGCATATGGACCGGTTGTTTGAGGCAGCCAAGGCTGTTGATATTGATCTTGAGCTGGACCGTGCGGGGGTGGTGCAAGCTCTGTGCGACACTCAAACCGCCAACGATATGCATACCGATGCCCATGCGCGCCTTATGGTGACGCGTGGCGTGAAGAGGCGACCGTTCCAGCACCCCGCCTTGTCACAATCTGGACCCACCTTCACGATCATCATGGAGCACTCACAGCCCAGCCTGCTACGTGGCATTAGATTGGCGACCGTACCACATATGCGCGGCTTGCCGATGACACAGGACCCCAAGCTAAACTCCCACTCGAAGCTCAACTGTATCTTGGCCTGTATAGCGGCGGAAAAGGCGGGGGCGGATGAGGCATTGATGCTAGATGTGCATGGCTTTGTGAATACTACCAATGCCTGCAACTTTTTCATCGTGCGCAAGGGGGCGGTTTGGACCAGCACGGGTGATTATTGCATGAACGGAATCACCCGGCAAAAGGTGATAGACCTGTGCCGAGAAAGCGATATCCCCGTGTATGAGAGAAATTTTAGCTTGGTAGATACCTATGGCGCTGACGAGGCTTTCCTCACTGGGACCTTCGGCGCGCAAACGCCTGTGATTGAGTTAGATGGCCGCGCAATTGGGGGTGGTGGCATGGGGCCAGTGACCACACGCATCCGCGGGCTTTATAAAGCCCTGATTGCAAAGGTCACGACATGAGGCTTACCATGTGGTCTGGGCCGCGCAACCTGTCCACGGCCATGATGTATGCCTTCGGCAATCGCGTTGATACCGCAATTGTGGACGAGCCATATTACGGCGCATATTTGCACCACTCTGGTGTTGAACACCCCATGAATGCGGAGGTTCTGAGCAGTCTGTCTCATGAGCCCGAAGCGATCAGCGCCTATGTGACCGGCCCGGTGCCTGACGGGCTTAAAATATGGTATCAAAAGCAATTGACCCATCACATGTTGCCACAATTCTCTTTGGATTGGGTTGCCCAGCAAGAAAATGTGTTTTTGATCCGTGAGCCTGCCCGGGTGATTGCAAGCTATGAGCGTAAACGCGAAACGTTGGCGCTCGAAGATCTTGGGTTTTTACAACAAAAGCGGATCTATGATTATTGTGTGGCGCTGGGCCAGAGCCCTATTGTTTTAGATAGCGATGATATTTTGGCCGATCCCCCAGCGATGCTTGCAGCGCTGTGCGCAGAGCTTGGCATTGCATTTGATCCAGCAATGCTCAGCTGGACGGCGGGGCCACGCGCGGAAGATGGGGTTTGGGCTGCGCATTGGTATGACGCGGTGCATCGATCCACAGGTTTCGGCGCCGCGCCGGGACCCGTTCCGACCGTTGGGCATGAATTTGTGGAGATTTTAAAGCAAGCGCAAAAAATTTATCAACAATTTGAAGTTTTAAAACTGGGAGTGTGACCAATGGAAGTTCCCAGGTTAACTGGAGCGATTGGGGCCGAGATTATTGGGGGGATGTTACGAACGATGCGGATTGGCCTGAAATAAGGCAGGCCTTTATCGACCATGCGGTCATTGTTATCCGCGCACAGGACATCAGCGCCGATGTCCACATTTCTTTTGCCAGCTGTTGGGGGCAGATAAACAAAAATCGATTTTTCACTCCGCATTCTGATGCCCCAAATATTGCCTTGGCGCTGAAAGAGGCGGACCACACCTAGGCGATTGGGGGTGTGTGTGGCATACGGATCATTCCTATGGCTCTGCGCTGGCGATGTGCTCGATCCTATATGTGATTGATGTGCCGCCCTATGGAGGCGACACCTGTTTCACTTCCATGTAAGCGGCCTCTTTTGGGCTGAGCGCGCCGCCTAAAACCTTGATCAACGGGCTGAGCGCAGAACATTCATCGTGCCATGTGTTTGGTGAAGCAAAGGCCAATGATGTCGTGCACTCAATGGTGATCAAGCACCCGCTTTCAGGCCGACCCGCCCTTTACGTGAACCCACAGTTTACCACTAAGATTTTAGGCCTGTCGGAAATTGAGTCAGCCGGGCTTTTGAAAACGCTTTTGACCATTGCCTGCGACCAGACATACAATGCCACATCGGGTATGGCAGGGGTGACATTGCCATGTGGGACAACCGCGCGACATGGCACAAGGCCATCGCTGCTTGATGCATCGCATTACGTTAGAGGGCTGCGCGTTGCTTGACTGTTATCTATAGAGCGGAAACCCTAGGGCACCCGCTCTCGTTCAATGTCTAGAGATCAGCCGACGCGGTTTTTGCGCGCGGCCAAGAGCTTTAGACGTAGGGCGTTGAGTTGGATAAATCCGGCCGCATCTTTTTGATCATAAGCGCCTGCATCATCTTCAAAGGTTACATGTGCCTCGGAATAAAGGCTGTAATCAGACCAACGGCCCACGGTGCGCGCGGAGCCTTTGTAGAGCTTCAAGCGAACTGTACCTGTGACATGCTCTTGAGATTTATCGATCATAGCCTGCAGCATTTCACGCTCTGGGCTGAACCAAAAACCATTGTAGATCAGCTCGGCATATTTAGGCATCAGCTCATCCTTCAAATGCGCTGCGCCGCGATCAAGGGTGATGGATTCAATGGCGCGGTGCGCTTCCAAAAGCAAAGTACCGCCGGGTGTTTCATAGATCCCACGTGATTTCATGCCTACAAAACGGCCTTCAACCAGATCAAGCCGTCCAACGCCATGCTTACCTCCGAGCGTGTTGAGCTCTGTGAGAATTGTGGCCGGGGACATGACAACACCGTTGATCGATACCGCATCGCCAGCCTCAAAGCCAATTTCAACGTATTCGGGTGTATCTGGCGCATCTTCTGGGTTCACGGTGCGCTGGTAGACATATTCTGGGGCTTCCATGGCTGGATCTTCCAACACTTTACCCTCTGAAGAGGTGTGCAGCAGATTAGCGTCCACACTAAACGGTGCTTCGCCCCGTTTGTCTTTGGCGATTGGGATTTGGTTTTTCCCAGCAAAATCGATCAACTTTGTGCGGCTGGAGAGATCCCATTCGCGCCAAGGGGCAATTACTTTGATATCGGGGTTAAGGGCATAGGCCGCCAGCTCAAACCGCACTTGATCATTGCCTTTGCCGGTGGCGCCATGGGCCACGGCATCAGCACCTTCAATGGCTGCGATCTCAACTAGACGTTTGGAGATCAGTGGCCGTGCTATGGAGGTGCCGAGTAGGTAAAGGCCCTCATAAAGCGCATTGGCGCGAAACATTGGAAATACGAAATCACGCACAAACTCTTCGCGAACATCTTCGATGTAGATGGATGAAGCCCCCATCAGTTCGGCTTTAACGCGCGCAGGTTCTAGCTCTTCACCTTGACCGAGATCAGCTGTGAAGGTCACAACTTCGCAACCGTATTCGATTTGCAACCATTTCAGAATGATTGAGGTGTCTAATCCGCCCGAATAGGCCAGGACAACTTTCTTAGGGGCTGACATGCGTTTTCCAATCCAAATGTGTCGTAGTGTGATCCGGGCGGAGGTATATGGTTTTTGTTTGCGCGGCAAGTTGGTGGAGCGCAATTTTCAGGAAGGCTGCGGCCTTTATCTCACTGGGCGCAATAAATCGCGAGCTGACCTAGAACTTGCGCATTTTTGCGGTTTCGGTCACTAGTCCGCCGTATGATAAACTTTAGTATACAGGCTGCCGAGGCCACCCAACGCATGCGTGAACTATTCGCCGCAACACCGCTGCAGCGCAATGATCATTTGTCGAATGTCTATGGTGCCGATATTTGGCTTAAGCGCGAAGATCTTTCGCCCGTGCGCTCCTATAAATTGCGGGGTGCTTATAACGCGATGGGCAAGCAAGTGGACAAAGAGGTGTTCGTTTGCGCCAGCGCGGGCAATCATGCTCAGGGCGTGGCGTTCGTGTGCAAACATTTGCGCAAAAAAGGCGTGATCTTCATGCCGGTGACCACACCGCAGCAAAAGATTGGTAAGACTCGATTGTTTGGTGGCGAATGGGTCGAGGTCCGCCTAGTGGGTGACTATTTCGACGATACGTTGCGGGCAAGCCAAACCTATTGTGAGGAGGTCGGTGGGCACTTCCTATCCCCCTTCGATGATCAAGACGTGATTGAGGGGCAGGCGACTGTGACCCATGAGATGCTTGAGCAATTGGGTCGGGCGCCTGACATATTGATTTTACCTGTAGGCGGTGGTGGCCTGTCCTCCTCTGCGCGTCGTCTTTTGACAGAGCGTGCCCCTGAAACAGAAATATTCTATGTGGAGCCTGAGGGCGGAAAAAGCCTTGCAGCGGCTGTGGCAGCAGGGGAACCCACAACAATTACGAAGGTGGATAACTTTGTAGATGGTGCAGCTGTAGCCCGGATCGGGGAACATACTTTTGCAGCCCTAAAAGGGATTGATGCGGATCATGTTTTGGCCATCCCAGAGGACCGCATCTGCACGACGATTTTGGAAATGCTAAATGTTGAAGGCGTGGTGCTGGAGCCTGCTGGGGCTTTGGCTCTGGACGCTTTGAAAGATCTGAAAGATGAGATCAAAAGCAAAACGGTTGTTTGCGTGTCCTCCGGTGGAAACTTTGACTTTGAGCGTCTGCCAGAGGTTAAAGAACGCGCCCAGCGCTATGCGGGTGTGAAAAAATATTTCATTCTGCGACTGCCGCAGCGGCCCGGGGCCTTGAAAGACTTTTTGGGTCTTTTGGGCCCAGATGATGATATCTCGCGTTTTGAATATCTCAAAAAATCGGCGCGAAACTTTGGGACGGTGTTGCTTGGTATTGAGACCCCAACTCCAGAAAACTTTACGAGCCTGTCGGAGCGCCTAGAAGCCGTTGGAATGTCGATTCGTGATATCACCGGGGATGAGGCGATGATCGATCTGATCATTTAAGCCTCGATTTTAGCCCTAAAGGCCAAAGAACCGAGCAACCGCATGGCGATCCCCTGCGTTTGCCAAGCGGTTCATTGCACCCTCGATTGGCAAAACAACAGGGCAATGATCTGGCTCAAGCGGGGCCGCGTATCGTCTAACTGGCTGTGCGGTGTAAAGCGTGCAGATTTTTTCCGCCCAAAGATCGTAATCTGGCATGAATACGTAACGTTTGAAGCGAAAAAATACCCGTGGCTGGGTGATATGCCATCCGGTTTCCTCAAAAACCTCACGATACAGCGCTTGTAGGGGCTGTTCTCCGGGATCCACGCCGCCGCCAGGCAATTGATATTCATTGTGTATTCCAGCCTGGAAGGTTGTGAGAATCCCCCCCGCATGGGGCAAAATTGCATAGACACCGGGACGGCGTGTGTAGCGGCGATTGGGGTCTGGGGTGGTGCCAAAACGTTGCAATCTGCTCTCCACTGGTTGGTGTTTGTCTGGACGAGCTTATATGGACAAGTTAAGGCAAGGCCAATCGATAGAAAGAAATCATGACACGTTCTGCAAAAATTAGCTGGGATGATACGGTATTGCCGTTTCAATTGGACGCATCAGACATTCGCGGCCGTGTAGCGCGACTCGATGGGGTTTTGGACCAAGTGCTGGCCCAGCATGACTATCCGCCAGTCGTTGAAGCGCTGGTGGCTGAGATGGCTCTGCTGACCGCCTTAATTGGCCAAACCATGAAGCTGCGCTGGAAGCTATCGCTTCAGGTTCGTGGCAGTGGTGGGGTGCGCTTGATTGCGACGGATTATTATGGACCGACAGATGATGGTCAGCCCGCACGCATTCGCGCCTATGCGAGCTATAATGCCGAGGCACTTGATGTTGATGCAGGTGGATTTGAACAAATCGGGAATGGGTATTTTGCAATCTTGATTGACCAAGGCCAAGACATGACGCCCTATCAAGGCATCACGCCGATCTCTGGCACTTCTTTGTCCTCCTGTGCCGAGGCTTACTTTGCGCAGTCCGAGCAAATCCCCACACGTTTTTCGTTGGCCTTTGGCTACTCCCAAGAGGCTGATGGCAACAGTGGTTGGCGCGCGGGCGGTGTGATGTTGCAGCATATTCCATCTGCTGGCGTCCATGTGACACCTGACGAGCCTAGGGGCGAAGATGGGTTGCTCAGTGCGGCTGACCTACTCGATGGGGATGCTAACGAAAACTGGAACCGGGCGAATATCCTGCTGGATACAGTTGACCAGCTTGAATTAGTGGGCCCATCTATCGAGCCTACGCAATTGCTGCTGCGATTGTTTCATGATGAAGAGCCTCGGATTTTTGATATTCAACCGGTGATCTTTGGGTGTACCTGTTCGGATGACCGCGTGCGGCAAAGCCTGTCGATCTACTCGGACAAAGATATTCGCCACATGACTACAGATGACAATCAGGTCACGGCCGATTGTCAATTTTGTGGTGCGCATTACACCTTTGATCCCGAGACTTTGGGATTTGAGGCCAAAACGCCAGTCGAAAATGATCTCGCAAAAAGCTGATATTCTCCGCGCGCTGGTGCGGCCTGCGGCCGCGTCCTCGGATTTTGATCTTAATCCTGAATTTGGGGGACGTGTTGCGCCTGTGCGGGATGCAGGCGTTTTGGTGCCTTTGATTGAGCGCTCCAGTGGCGTTCATCTTGTCCTAACAAAACGCGCCACTCATCTTGCGGCCCATCCGGGGCAAATTGCTTTTCCGGGTGGCAAGCACGACGCGCAAGATGTGGATATCACGGCGACGGCTCTGCGTGAAGCCTATGAGGAAACCGGATTAAGCCCTGAACTGGTGCGCGTGCTGGGTCATTTGCCCTCTCATGAGACGGTAACAGGTTTTAAAGTCACACCGACCATTGGCTGGATCTCAGAGCCTTGGCAGGTGAAAGCAGATCCGGGCGAGGTGGAAGAGGTGTTTGAGGTGCCTTTACGCCATGTTCTGCATCTGGCAAACTTTCATGTACAAAAACGCATTTGGAACGGGCAAAACCGGGCCTACTATACAGTGCCATACGGTCCCTATTACATTTGGGGTGCAACCGCGCGCATTCTACGTGGCTTTGCAGAACAGATGAGGGCGCCATGAAGATTGCAATAGAGGAATTGGACCGGGCCATATTGGCTCCTATATTTGCAGAATTTTTCCGTGCGGGCTTTAAGCTGCTCTATGTTGGTGGCTGTGTGCGCAATGCGGTGATGGCGGTGAATGCAACGGATATTGATCTGGTAACTGATGCCACGCCGCCGCAAATGCGTGAGATCGCTGAGGTGCTGGGCCTGAGTGTAATCCCTACTGGAGAAGCACATGGCACCCTGACGTTTCAGATGGGTAAGCAAAAGTACGAAATCACCACATTTCGGCAAGATGTCGAAACAGATGGTCGGCATGCCACCGTGGCCTTTGGGACCTCACTCGAGGGAGATGCGGCCCGCCGTGATTTCACTATGAATGCACTCTATGCAGATGCAACGGGCAACCTGATTGATCCATTGGGTGGCTTGGAAGATGCCAAATCCCACAAGCTTCGGTTTATTGGTGATGCTGATGGCCGTATTGCTGAGGACTATCTGCGCATTCTCAGATTTTTCCGGTTTTGGGCTTGGTATGGCGATCCTGATCAGGGCATTGACGCGGAAGGTCTTGCGGCCTGTGCTCAGCTGCAGTCTGGGCTGGATGTGATTTCAAAAGAGCGTATCGGCTCAGAGCTTTTGAAGCTCCTTGCGGCCCCAAATCCCGCGCCAGCATTGGCGGCGATGGAGGCCACAGGTATTTTAGCGCATATTTTGCCCGGCGCCAGTGTGTGCGGCATGGCGCTTTTGGTTGAGGCGGAGAAGGGGCTGGAGCCTAATGTGCTACGCCGCTTGGCCATGCTGGGTGGAGATACTTTGCAAGCAAATTTGCGGTTGGGAAATGCGGCGGCACGACAGGTCGGACAGATGCGCCACCACGGGCAAAATTCTGACATGGCCTTGGCGCATGGTTTTGCGCTTGGGGCTGAGCATGGGTGGTCGTCATGGCTGCTACGCTCTGTTTGGTTGGAGCAGATGCCAACTGTTGAGGATCGGCTGGCGGTCAGTGCTGGAGCAATAGCGATTTGCCCGGTTAAGGCTGTTGATCTTAAGGGCTTGTTTGAGGGTCCGGCCCTTGGCGCGGCATTGCGGCAAGCGCAGGCAGCTTGGCTGGCGTCACATATGCAGCTGGAAAAGCCTGAGCTGATAGTTCGACTCCGCTTAGAGCGAGGATAGAATGAAAATTGTCTTAGTGCAAAATCCATCCACATGTAGCCAGAACTGCTATGTTTAGGTTTTTTGAAAAATTAGTTGATCCATATCAACCTTATCCTGTGAGCAATACACCTCCGCGACAGCTCGGTGCATTTTTGCGCGAATATCTTTTGCCATTCAAAAAGATCTTTTGGTTTTTGGGGTGCTTTTCTGCTGTGGTTGCTGCGATTGAGATTGGTCTAATCTGGTATCTGGGTCGGTTAATTACCCTGTTGTCATCCACCACCCCAGCTACGTTTTGGGCCGCTCATAAGGTTGAATTGATCTCTGTCGCCGTGTTCATTTTGACCCTGCGGCCGCTTATTCAAGCCATTGATACTTTGCTGCAAAACAATGCGATGTTGCCCAATGTTGGTACTTTGGTGCGCTACCGCGCACATAAGCATGTGCTAGGGCAATCGGTTAGCTGGTTTGAGAATGACTTTGCAGGCCGCATTGCAAACCGCATCATGCAAACCCCACCAGCCACGGGTGAGGTGGTGTTTCAGGCCTTTGATGCGGTTACATTTTCGATTGCTTATTTGATTGGGGCCATCTTCTTGTTGGCCGAGGCAGACCCAAGACTTGCCATACCGATGATCATTTGGGCCGGGTTATATGGTACGTTGGTGTTGTGGACGGTCCGGCTTGTTGGCCCGGCGTCCACGGCGTCCTCTGATGCACGTAGTGCGCTCACGGGCCGGGTGGTGGACAGCTATACCAATATTCATTCGGTCAAGATGTTCTCACAAGACGACCAAGAGTTGAATTATGGGGCTGAGGCCATCGAAAAGGCCCGCACCACGTTCCAATATGAAATGCGGCTTTATACCCTCATGGATATTGGCTTGGTGATTCTTAATGGATTTTTGGTGGTCAGCGTTGTGGGGTGGGGCATTTATCTTTGGACCACAGGCAGCGCTAGCGTTGGCGTGATTGCGGCGGGCGCCGCTTTGACTACGCGTATGAACGGCATGTCTGGCTGGATCATGTGGGCACTGACAACGGTGTTTCGTGAGCTTGGCGTGATCCGTGAGGGCATGGAAACAATCTCTGCACCGATTGAATTAGTCGACCTGCCAAATGCCCAGCCCCTCCTGATGGAAGACGGGCATATATCGGTGTCGAACCTAACGCATCGTTATGGTCGTGATTTTGGTGGTTTGGAGAATGTGTCGCTGGACATCAAACCGGGTCAAAGCGTCGGGCTGGTGGGGGCCAGTGGTGCGGGCAAATCAACACTGATCAAACTACTGCTGCGCTTTTATGATATTGAAGCGGGCAAGATCGAATTCGACGGCCAAGATATTTCGTTGGTCACCCAAGACAGCCTGCGTGCGCAAATCGGGGTTGTGCAGCAAGACAGCTCGCTTTTGCACCGCTCGGTGCGCGACAACATTCTTTACGGAAAACCGAATGCCTCAGAGACGGATATGATTGCTGCGGCCACGAAGGCAGAGGCGCATGACTTCATCTTGACCCTGGAAGATCCGGAGGGCCGCACGGGCTATGACGCTCAAGTTGGTGAGCGCGGTGTGAAGCTTTCCGGCGGCCAACGCCAGCGCGTGGCCTTGGCACGGGTGATTTTGAAGGATGCGCCGATTTTGGTTTTAGATGAGGCCACTTCTGCGCTCGACAGCGTTGTCGAGGCAGAAATTCTCGAAACACTTTACAAAGTGATGGCTGGTAAGACAGTAATTGCAATTGCACATCGACTTTCGACGATTGCACGCATGGATCGTATTGTGGTTCTTGAGGAAGGGCATATTGTGGAAGAGGGAACGCATGCCAGCTTATTGGCGGCGGAAGGGGCTTATGCTGGTTTTTGGAAGCATCAGTCTGGCGGCTTTTTGGCAATGGAAAATACCTAATGGAAATCACTATTGAGCGCTTGGGTCACCTAGGCGATGGTTTGGCTGCAGGGCCAATCTTCGTGGATCGCGCTCTACCTGGAGAGGTGGTTTCTGGCGATTTGGTTGGGGACCGGCTGGAGAGTGTTCGGATTATTGAGCCTTCCGAGCATCGTATTGCTGCCAGCTGTGGCGCGTTCAAGCGGTGCGGTGGTTGCTCATTGCACCACGTGCATCCAGATTTTGTGGCTGATTGGAAACAGGCAGTTGTAGTGCGCGCCTTAGTGGCGCAGGGCATCATGATTGAAGTCCAAGCCATTCACACCTCACCAGAGAACAGCCGCCGACGTGCCAAGCTGAGTGGGAGGCGCACCAAAAAAGGGGCCACGGTCGGATTTTTTGGCAAGGCCAGCGATACCATCCAAGCTATCGAGCCTTGCAAGGTTCTGTCTCCGGAAATCATGGCGGTTATTCCTGCGCTTGAGGCTTTCACCGTGCAATTCGGCTCACGCAAAGGCCAGCTTGGGTTTTGGGTTTTGTCGACCGATACGGGAATTGATGTTTCTGTTGAGGGCATGGAGCACCAGGCCGAGGCGGATCTAGGGCTCTTTGCAGAATGGGCTGGATCAAACGGCATTTCCCGGCTGTCCGTTGACAATGAAACGATCTGCCAACACCAAGCGCCACAACTGACTTTTGGCAAGGTTAAGGTGGCGCCACCGCCACGGGCCTTTACGCAGGCGACACCGCAGGGCGAACAAGCGTTGCAAGAGGCTGTCGGTCGGGCCTTGGCTGGTGCGGATAGGGTGGTTGACCTCTTCTCAGGTGCGGGCACATTGGGTTTGCCCTTAGCAGAAGTGGCCACGTTGCATTGCATGGAAAATGACTTGGGTCTTCTGGAGGCTTTGGCCCACGGTGTGCGCCACACCCAGGGCATTAAGAAAGTCACCACATCCGCGCGGGATCTTTATCGTAATCCTATTGATCACACGGATTTAATCAAATTTAATGCCGCAATTATTGACCCGCCACGGGCCGGGGCTGAGCAACAGGTCCGACAATTGGCACAGAGCAATTTACGCGATATCGCAATGGTATCTTGCAATCCAGTTACTTTTGCGCGCGACGCCAATATTCTTTGTGCAGGCGGATATGGGCTAAAATGGGTTGAAGCGGTTGATCAATTTCGTTGGTCACCTCATATCGAGATCGTTGCCCATTTCAGCAAGGTCTAAACCCAATGTCATTTCTACAACGAATTTTTGAATCTGCGCATCTTCGCAATTTCACTACAGGCGTAATTTTGTTCATCGCGCTTATTCTTGGGTTGGAGACATCGCAAATTGTGATGGCGAATGCCGGCTCTGTTGTAGAGTTTTTAGACAGGGCCTGCCTTACGGTCTTTGTGGTTAAGCTGATCGCCTATCGGCTGCGGGTTTTCCTTGATGGGTGGAATATTTTGACTTCATCATCGTAGGTGTGTCGCTGGTGCCGGCGGCTCGGGGCTGTCTGTTTTGCGCATTTCGCGGATCTTGCGTGTGGTGTCGGTGGCGCCGCGCCTGTGGCGCGTTTTATCACGGCCCTGCCGAGTATGGCATCGGTGTTTTTGGTGATGGAAATTATTTTTTATATTGGGTCTGTGATGGCCACTAAACTGTTTGGCGCTTACTTCCCGGAATGGTTCGGCACTTTGGACCGCTCTGCCTACTCCTTGTTTCAGATCATGACCTTGGAAAGCTGATAGATGGGGACCGCACGGCCGGTGATGGAGCTTTACACTTACGCATGGATGTTCTTTGTGCCCTTCATCATGGTGACCACATTGGCTGTTTTGAACTTGCTGGTTGGTCTGATCGTAAACTCTATGTAGGATGCGCATTCTGAGAGGGCGGATCAAAAGACCGACAGCTATCGTGATGAGGTGTTAGAGCGTCTGAAAGTAATTTAAGCGCGGATGAACACAGATAGGTGAGTTGCTTTTTACCTAAGCTAAGATAAAGAGAGTCTTAGGCGAACAGAGGCGACTTCTATGAGAGCATTTAAATACATTTTGATGATCTGTGTCGCACTGACGCTGGCGTCGTGCTCGAGGCTTGAGCGGCCAACCTTGCAAAAAGCTACGAAAATTCAGGTGTATAAATCTGAACGCCGGATGCTGCTTTTGAATGGGAATACCATTATCAAAGAATATAAATTCAAGCTTGGTTTTGCGCCTATCGGCCACAAGCAGGTTGAAGGCGATGGAAAAACACCCGAAGGCAAATATTATATTGACCGTAAAAACCCCAAAAGCCGGTATCACTTGTCTGTTGGGATTTCATATCCGAAGGCAGCTGACCGCACTGCGGCAAATGGAAAAGATCCGGGGGGCGATATCTTTATTCACGGTACGCCGCGACCCTACCGCTTTACCGTTAAGGATTGGACCTGGGGCTGCATCGCGGTGAGTAATCGTGAGATTGAAGAAATTTACCAGATGGTGGATGTCGGAACAAAAATCTGGATCTTGCCTTAGGTTTTATTTGGAACGCCGGTCACCAAGGTCCACCAGATTTTGCCGCTGGCCTCTTGAAACCAGCTGAACCCCATGTCTTTGGCGCTATCGGTAAGAAGCACGTCACGCGTCGCGGGATTCTCCATCCAAGCGGCGAGGGTCTCAAGCTCTGACTCGAATGTTTCGGAGATATTTTCGCCAAGCAGCTTTCCCTGATATCCTACGCGCAATAGGCGCTCCGGCGGAGAGGAGCCATCAGAGCCAAAATGCCAAGCTCGGTTTTGAACTGACATATCGCGCGAATGTGTCGCGGCGGCGGCGTTGAGTTCAGCGTTGAGGTTCAAAGAGGTGAGACCCCGGGCACGTCGTATGGAGTTGACGCCGTCTAACATCGAGAATTGGATGTGACCTATGTCTGTCTGGCTAATAATATAAGCTCGTTGATAAGGCAGACCGTTTGGCCCAAGATTAGTGGAGGCATTTTCAGCGCATCCTGCTGTAACTAATAAAGCAGACGCAATTAGGTTTTTAAAATTCATACTAAACTCCAGGGTTCTAATTTTTCATAGACTGTATTGGCTTTCAATCAAAGCCAGCAACTGGAAAAATTACCAAAGTAACTATTCTTTGATTTGTATGAGGCGTGTTTATTTGATAGTAGGCTTCAACAACATTGGAGCAAAAAATGAACAATGCGGCGCCAAAACTTGCGAGACGTGCATTTATGTCTGGTGTGACTTCACTTACTGCTAGTGTAGCTATTTCCCAAAACATAGATTTTCTTGGTGACGCCGATCAGGAGGCATCAATCACAAATGGTTCGCCGCGCAATATTAGTAGTTTTAGAATGCTTGACTGGAGGCCATATTTCAAAAACTTGAAAAACGGGGCTATCCTATCTGATATTAACTCTAGAGCGATACATTTTTGGTCGGAAAATGAAGAAATATATAAATTATACCCAACTTCAGTTCCCATCAGTGACGATTTGACAAGAAAAGGGCGAACAAAAATTGTTAAAAAGGTTGTCGGCCCATCATGGAGGCCAACCCCCGATATGCTCATACGCAATCCTGAATGGCCTGCATTGATCGGTCCAGGACCTGATAATCCACTTGGTTCGCACGCCCTGTATCTTTCCTGGACATATTACCGCATTCATGGGACGCATGATACCCGCAAGATTGGGCGAAGATCTTCCAGCGGGTGCATTGGTCTTTACAATGAGCAAATTGCAGAATTATTTGAGCTAACCAAGGTAGGTACACAAGTGTTGCTAATTTGACTTCACTTTGTGTTTCGCAAACAATCACTGCAATATTGCTTGCAAAGCCCATAATTTGGTCTTTCGAGGCTAGCTGATCTTCGGTTAAGCTGGCAGAGTTTGACGAAGTTAGACACTGATTTGGAGAAGAACATGAAAAATCTAGTTTTGGCGACAGTATTTGCAGCAACAGCAGCAACAGCAGCAACAGCATTCGCTGGTGGCATCGGCGAACTAGCAATGGACGCGCCAGTTGTAGCATTAACAATGGAGTCAGCGGCCGGCTCATCTAATGGCCTGTTGCTTCCGCTGGCGCTGCTCGCACTGATTGCGATGGTTGCTAATTAATAGAAGCCATTGTTTAAAGAATAATAAAAAAGGGCCACTAAAACAGTGGCCCTTTTTTATTGCACTTAAGGAAATAGTTTTAGATAGTCACGCTATAGACTTCGATGACTATCACTTTTTCACACCTTTATTATATCCAGCCTTGCAGGTTTTCTGAAATCACATTGCTCAAGGCTGCGATATGGTCTTCGCTGTCGTTAAGGCATGGAATATAAGTAAAATGTTCCCCGCCTGCGTGCTCAAAGCTTTCTTTGATCTCTTCATTAATTTCTTCCAG
>Ga0209712_10000415_pt1 | contig 38919 bp, 30 predicted proteins | sample ArcOceMetagenome_FD_187443 | JGI IMG/M metagenome (GOLD analysis project Ga0209712, IMG submission 187443) | Marine eukaryotic phytoplankton communities from Arctic Ocean - Arctic Ocean - Greenland ARC118M Metagenome (SPAdes) (version 2) | ecosystem: Environmental > Aquatic > Marine > Oceanic...
GCGTTAATTATGGATTCGGCAACTTCTATTTCAATTGGAACAGCACAAGATAAACCAATCGATATTGATGCTAGCACACTCGATATTGATGCGTCTGGAGCGTTAACTATGGATTCGGCAACTTCTATTTCAATTGGAACAGCCACAAGTGGGGGTCCAGTAACTATTGGTAATGCATCATCCGAAGTAACCATAGGCGATAATTTAGATGTTAACGGAAATTTGAATGTAGATGGAAATACTTTGATAGGAACAACCGCTTCTTCAACCACATCATTTATAACAGATATTAACGGTAATGATACTACTCCGCCATTACAAGTAAATGGTGTTATGTATACAAACGGTTTGCTTAATGTAGGTGAAACTGGATCTAGTCCAGCAGCAATTCTATTTGGTAATGGTCCGACCCTAGGAAGTGATCAAATTAGTCTTGTAACAAGTGGTACAACTAGAATTTATATAGATAATGACGGTGATACAGAAATAAGTGGATTATTAACGACTAATAATGGATTAGCTGTAACTGGTGCTGCTTTAACAACTAATCAAGCAATAACACAATCAGGATCAGGACAAGTAACGTTAACTGGTAATGTAGATGCTAAACTTGGTTTGGATGTAACAGGAGCAGTTTTAACTACAGATGTTGGTATTACAAATTCTGGAGGAGAAGTTTTGATTTCTGGTGGAAATGTGCAATTGAATGATAATATTACATTTTCCTTAGGAAGTGATGATGATGTTAATATTAAACATACAGGAACAGATTGTTCGATATCAAATACTACTGGAAATATTACCATTGAAAATACAAATAGTGATAAAAATATTATAATGAAATTAGGTGGAAATAATGAAAGTTCACACACTGCGGCTTTTGTTGTAGATGATAGCGAAGATACAGATTTATTTAAAGTAGATGCAGATGGAAATGTAACTGTATCTGGTTCTTTAACAGTTAGTGGTAATATTGACGGTACATCATCTGGGGGTTCCACTAATACTGCTAATAATGTAAAAGTCCTAAATACGACTAACGCGTCGTGTTTTGTAGCATTGGTTGAAGATGCTACTTCTAGTAGTACCGGTATAAAAACAAATGCTAGCCATTTAACATATAATGCATCAACTAATATGTTATCGACAAATTTAACAGGTGATGTAACAGGTGAGATTAGTTCATTAAGTAATCATGATACAGATGATCTTAGTGAAGGATCATCAAAATTATATTATACTGATGTTCGTGCTCGTATTGCAGTTAGTGTTACGGATAGTGGTGGTGATGGTTCATTAGGTTATAATAGTGGTACTGGGGTAATTACTTATACAGGTCCAAGTGCTTCAGAAGCAAGAGCACACATTAGTGTTACGGATAGTGGTGGTGATGGTTCATTAGCTTATACTAGTGGTACTGGGGTAATTACTTATACAGGTCCAAGTGCAGCAGAAACAAGAACACATTTTACAGAAGGAACTGGTATCGGGATATCAAGTGGTGTAATTTCAGTTGGTCAAGCAGTTGCTACAACATCAGATGTTACATTTAATAAAATTACATTAAGTGCCGCACCTTCAAGTGATAATGATGCTGTAAGAAAATCGTATGTTGATAGTTTGGTTGAAGGTTTAGATGTGAAAAGTTCAGTTCGTGTTGCGACAACTGCTGCCGGAACACTTAGTTCATCATTTGAAAACGGTGATAGTATTGATGGTAAAACATTAGCAACTAATGATAGAATTTTAATTAAAGATCAATCCGATGCTACAGAAAATGGTATTTATGTTGTAAATGCGAGTGGTAGTCCTACTCTCGCGGATGATTTCGCATCAGGTGCTGATGTAAAACACGCCTTTACATTTGTAGAAGAAGGAACAACAAATGCCGATAATGGGTTTACACTAACTTCCGGAACTACAGTGGGAACAGATGATTTAACATTCACGCAATTTTCTGGAGCAGGTCAAATTAATGCGGGAACAGGTATATCAAAAACCGCAAATACATTAAATGTTGATTCTAATCTGTCTATTGATGGTGGGACAATAGATAATTCAACAATTGCTACAAGTAATATTACAGTAGGATCAGGAAAAACATTGAATGTATCATCAGGAACATTAACATTAGCAGATAATCAAATAAGCGGTGATAAAGTAGAAGGTGGAACAATTGCAGAAATTACCATTAGTAAATTAACAGGAGCAATGGATTGTAATAGTAAAGCTATGACGAATGTTGATATTAATAGTGGAACAATAGATGGTACAACAATTGCTACAAGTGATATTACAGTAGGAAATACAAAAACATTGAATGTATCAGCAGGAACATTAACATTAGCAGATAATCAAATAAGCGGTGATAAAGTAGAAGGTGGAACAATTGCAGAAATTACCATTAGTAAATTAACAGGAGCAATGGATTGTAATAATGAAAATATGACGAATGTTGATATTAATAGTGGATCAATAGATGGTACAACAATTGCTACAAGTGATATTACAGTAGGAAATACAAAAACATTGAATGTATCAGCCGGAACATTAACAACAAGTAATGCTCAAGATGTATCTATATTACAAAATGGTGCTTCTAATAATGATGCTAATATAGACATAGGAGCTTTTTCTTTAACAGCACAAACATTAGTATCAGATGTAGTAACAGGAACAGCCCCATTAACAGTCGCATCAACAACACAAGTATCTAAATTACATGCAAGTGAGGTAACGGGTAGTGTAACTGTAGGATCAGGAAAAACATTGGATGTTTCAGCAGGAACATTAACATTAGCAAATGACCAAATAAGCGGTGATAAAGTAGAAGGTGGAACAATCGCAAGTATTACAATAAGTCAATTAGGAGGAGCAATGGATTGTAATAGTGAAGCCATGACGAATGTTGATATTAATAGTGGAACAATAGATGGTACAACAATTGCTACAAGTAATATTACAGTAGGAACAGGAAAAACATTGAATGTATCAGCAGGAACATTAACATTAGCAGATAATCAAATAAGCGGTGATAAAGTAGAAGGTGGAACAATAGCAAGTATTACAATAAGTCAATTAGGAGGAGCAATGGATTGTAATAATGAAAATATGACGAATGTTGATATTGATAGTGGTGCGATTGATAATACAGTAATAGGTGGAGCAACACGTGCGGCTGGTTCATTTACAACATTATCGGCAAATAGTGGTATTACAAATTCCGGAGGACAAGTTTTGATTTCTGGTGGAAATATGCAATTGAATGATAATATTACATTTTCCTTAGGAAGTGATGATGATACAACTATGACCCATGATGGTACCGATTTTTTGATACAAAATACCAATGGAAGTGGAAATATTACCATTGAAAATACAAATAATAATAAAAATATTATAATGAAATTAGGCGGAGATGATGAAACTTCACACACCGGGGCTTTTGTTGTAGATGATAGTGATGGTACAGACGTATTTAAAGTAGGTGCTGATGGTAATACAACAATCGCAGGTAGTTTAACAGTAACTGGTAATATAAATGCTACAATATCCGGAAATAGTTCAAATGCTACAATATCATCAAAAGTCGTTGTTGAAGATACAACAGATGCTACATGTTTTGTAGCATTGGTCGAAGATGCTACAGCAGGTTCTGGTACAGGAGGAGGAACCGGAATAAAAACAAATGCTAGCCATTTAACATATAATGCATCAACTAATATGTTATCATCAAATTTAACAGGTAATGTAACAGGTGAGATTAGTTCATTAAGTAATCATGATACAGATGATCTTAGTGAAGGATCATCAAATTTATATTATACTGATGCTCGCGCTCGTAGTGCAGTTAGTGTTACGGATATTGGTGGTGATGGTTCATTAGCTTATAATAGTGGTACTGGGGTAATTACTTATACAGGTCCAAGTGCTGCAGAAGCAAGAACACATTTTTCAGCAGGAACAGGTGTTGGTTTATCAAGTGGTGAAATTTCAATTGGTCAAGCAGTTGCTACATCATCAGATGTTACATTTAATACCGCAACATTAACAAATACTACACCAAGTAGTGATTCAAGTGTTGTTACAAAAGGTTATGTTGATAGTTTGGTTGAAGGTTTAGATGTGAAAAGTTCAGTTCGATATGCGACAACACATAATATTAATTTGACTACTGGAGGTTTAGGTGCGGATAGTGCATTTACCGCCACATCAAATGACCGTATTTTAGTAAAAGAACAAAGCACGGGATCAGAAAATGGTATTTATCTTGCTAAGACCGGTTCATGGGTTCGTTCAGATGATTTTGTAAGTGGTGCTGATGTTAAAAATGCTTTTACATTTGTAGAAGAAGGAGCAAATGCTAATAATGGGTTTACAGTAACTTCTGGAACTACAGTGGGAACAGATGCATTAACATTTACACAATTTTCAGGTGCAGGTCAAATTGAAGCGGGAACCGGTTTATCGAAAACTGGTAATCAGTTAGATGTTGATTCTACAATACAAGTCAAACCAACTGAAGGAGCATTTGTGGATGGTGATAAAACAAAATTAGATGGAATAGAGGCAAGCGCAGATGTAACAGACACTGCAAATGTAACATCATCGGGTGCTTTGATGGATTCAGAAGTCACTGATTTAGCAGGTATTAAAGGAGTTACCATTTCAACATTACAAGTCAAACCAACTGAAGGAGCATTTGCGGATGGTGATAAAACAAAATTAGATGGAATAGAAGCAAGTGCAGATGTAACAGATGCTACAAATGTAGCAGCAGCAGGTGCTGTTATGAATACTGGAAACGAAACAATAGCAGGTAATAAAACATTTTCCGGTACAACAGCTGGTATTACAGCAACAATGGTTGGTCTTGGTAATGTTAATAACACCGCTGATACTGATAAACCAGTATCAACAGCACAACAATCAGCATTAGATAGTAAACAACCTACTATTAGTGGTGCTGCTACTACAATTGCTTCTAGTGATTTAACAGCAAGCCGTGCTTTAGTTTCTAATGGTAGTGGTAAAGTAGAAGTTTCCGCAGTAACATCTACTGAACTTGGTTATTTGGATGGAGTAACAAGTTCTATTCAAACACAAGTTGATGCTAAACAAGCTACTATTACAGGAGCAGCAACAACAATAGATGATACTGATTTAAATGCTGATCGTGCTTTAATATCAAATGGTTCAGGTAAAGTAGCAATTTCAGCTGTAACTTCTACAGAAATAGGTTATTTGGATGGAGTAACGAGTTCAATACAAACTCAATTAGATAGTAAACAAGCAACAGTTATTAATGTAAGTGATACAGAAATAGGTTACTTGGATGGAGTAACAAGTGCAATACAAAATCAATTAGATAGTAAACACGCGACAATTACAGGAGCAGCAACAACAATAGATGATACCAATTTAACTGTTGATCGTGCTTTAATATCAAATGGTTCAGGTAAAGTAGCAATTTCAGCTGTAACTTCTACAGAAATAGGTTACTTGGATGGAGTAACAAGTGCAATACAAAATCAATTAGATAGTAAACACGCGACAATTACAGGAGCAGCAACAACAATAGATGATACCGATTTAACTGTTGATCGTGCTTTAATATCAAATGGTTCAGGTAAAGTAGCAATTTCAGCTGTAACTTCTACAGAAATAGGTTACTTGGATGGAGTAACAAGTGCAATACAAACTCAGTTAGGTAATAAACAAGCGACACTAACTGAAGGAGCATTTGTAAATGGTGATAAAACCAAATTGGATGGAATAGATACAAGTGCAGATGTAACAGATGCTACAACTGTAGCAGCAGCAGGAGCTGTTATGAATACCGGAAACGAAACAATAGCAGGTAATAAAACATTTTCAGGAACATTATCAGTAAATTCAATTACATTAACAAGTGGTTCAATTACAGGAAATACAACTATTACTACTTCTCTAACATCAGTCGTATCTGGTAGTGGACATACAGTTACTATTGATGCAGTAAATGCTACACAAGGAACTATAATTACATTATTAAGTGATGGAACAAATACATATACATTAAATAATGGAAATAGTGGAACCGCAACAATTGCTAATAATGTATCAACTACAATAATTACAACAGGAACAAGTGCCGGAAATGTAGTAGCATATTCGAATGGCACAGCAGTAACATTTTAATTTAAAATAACCGAATGATTTTATTTGTAAATAATAAAATCATCCAAACTATGTATAATGACTGATGATAAAAAAGAATATAATAGCAAGGAATTTATAGACCAATTACGAGCAATAAATGATGAGAATAAAATATCAATGGATGAATTAGATACGATTGATACAGGAAATTGCCCAATTTGTTATGAAAAGCTCCAGTTCTTAAAATATGATAAAGTCGAAGAAGAAATTAAACCAAATCCGAATGTGATAACGACACCTTGTGGACATAGTTTTTGTTTTACGTGTTTAACAACTCATTTGGAGAATAAAAACAAATGTCCAATGTGTAGAAAAGAACTGAGTAAAAAACAAAAATACAAACTATTATCAACACAAGAAGGTTGTTTCGTTATAAACCAAAAAATAGATGCACATTTGACCTATAAATTTAATAGTTTATTTTCTGCCGCAGAACAATTACAAGATCCGAATATACTGTTAAGTTCAATAAAATATTGTATGTATGATACCATGCAAGCATTTAGACGTTTACAGGTAATTCTCGATGATGATGATGATGGTGAAGAAGATGATTAATAAAAGTAAATAAAATGAATAACAATATAAATAAATTTCTTGAATATCATAAAAATGGATAATACAATTGAACTCGAAAAATTAAAAACGCGTTTAGAAAAGTTATCAAAAGAACATCAATTAGAAATTTTAAAAATATTCAATACATCACCTGATGTAAAACTGAATGAGAATAAAAGCGGCGTTTACGTTAATCTATCATTTTTACCAAAAGAAATAATAGGTAAATTAAAAGCCTATTTAGACTATGTCCAAGATCAAGAAAAAATGCTTTTACTAGCCGAATCTAAGAAAGAGGATTTCGTCAAAGCATACTTCGATACAGATAAAGAAGAACCTACTATGTCTGCGAGTACAACAATATAAAATATATATATTTAAAGATATAATTTGATATATTAATAACTAAAATGGCGAATACTTTATTAAATCAAATTTTTTATGATATTAATAAATTTGATGTAAAACCTCAAATATGTGAACGGTTTATGCTCTTACAAGAATACGTAGATAAAATTAAACCAATCGAAATAATTAAGAATATAGAACCAGAACAACCGATTGTTCAAGAAACAACAAAACACGAATTATTCATGCCTAGAGTAAATGATAAATTATTTTGCTGTATTTATATTTTGTCTATTGGATTAGGTGAATTTCAAATGTTAGGTAGTCGATATAAAAATGCTGAATTGCGCGAAAAACAAAATATTATGAATTTTATTCAAACAAATACGACAAACATTAAAACAACGGCAAAACAGAATGGTGTAAAAATGACTAATGTTAAAATGCAAAATATAGCATCAGAACTAATGACTGATACAAAAACAACATGGAATGTATTTTGGTTGTTATGTTTTTACTACAAAATAAATGCGATTATTGTTCAAAAAGATATTTATATGGAATTTACGGTAGACAGTATTTATGATACATATTTATTTGAACGAAATGACGATTTACAGATAACAGTTGATTTTGAAAAACAATCATTTGAAAAAATAAATAAAATTAAACAAGATCGCATCAATATTGACCCTTTTGCAGAAAAGATATTAAAAGGCGTTTCTTCATATAAATCTTCTGAATTGCAAAGCATATTGGAAACATTAAAGCTACATTGTGATACGGATAAACCAAAAAAACAAGACTTATATGATACTATAATCAAATATTTAGTTTCAATGAATATACAAAATTGAATATGTTAACGGAAAATAATATATGAATAAGATATACTTATTTATATATTATGGAAAAAACTGAAGAAATATCAACGAGTCCCATTGATAGCCCACCTATGGATATTCCTATCGATGGCCCGATGACTCCGGAAGGTAGTCCACCGCAAAGTATCAAAAAAATGAATTCTAAAAAAGATTTCGAAGGTCTCGTAGAATTTTATTTAGCAGATAACACCACACGTTCGGTGAGAAATCAAAATGGTGAGCTTGAGGTTCGTTTTGGTACAAATCCGAAGACGGGTAAACCGTTATCGAAGATTGATTATGATAATGTAGTGCAATCGTTTTATTCATCTGGATTTAAAACTGAGAACGTAGATGGACTGAGTATTTTACGTATTCAAGGAGAAAATCTAAACAAAAATACCGGACAAATGCGTATATCAAATATTCGTGCAGAGATTGTGGGTGTAGATTTGATACAAGAATATTGTAGGACAAATAATTTACAAAAAATATTAGATTTGCCTTCTACTATATCTGCCGTTTCTGATAAAATAAAGTTCACTCAAAAACAACCACCATATATAGGCGAAACACGTGAAACGAGTAAACCAATGCGTCCAGTTGACTTTTCAGATCATAATTTTAGAGTTTCCTATCAATATGAAAAGGACTTTTATTCACATACTGAAGTAGCGAAGGGTATTATATCGTCTTGGTTGGATACAAAAAAAGTGTTTCGATACATAAATCGTGTTCGCATGCGTCATGACGAATTTCCTATATTCTTAGATATAAGTATTGTAAAGGGATCATCTATTGCGAAACGGACATCAAAACGTAAGCCGCGTGTAGCAATCCCCCAATATACAGTTCAGGACGCAAATGTATTTAATAACGAAGAGATGTATGAGGTTGAACTTGAGATGGATAATAGCCGTATTGGGTTAGGAACAAAATATAATTCAGTCAGTTCGATTATGGATGCGTTGAGAAAATGTATACGTATCGTATTGAGCGCATTACAGGGTACAAATTATCCAATTTCCAATTCAGAAAAGGATCTTGTTTTAAAATCTTATATGGAAACTGTATTTGGAGATGATTATGCGAAAGAATTTATGGGAAAATATACAAATCCTAAAGAATATATAGCACAACGTGCCCAACAAGACTTATCGAAACATTTTATAGGGCCTTCGTCGTATACACTACAAATGAACAACGTAGTATCCTTACCGGAAGAAGGACAAGAACGTATCACATCTGTTCCAAATATACGTGAAAATTATACGGTAACTGATAAAGCAGATGGAGACAGAAAGCTATTATTTATCGCTGAAAATGGGCATATTTATATGATAGATACAAATATGAATATAATATTCACAGGTATAGTGACGTTAGATAAGGATTTATTCAACAGTATTTTGGACGGAGAGAATATTAAATATGATAAGCATAATAAATTTGTAAATATATACGCCGCATTTGATATTTATTATATTAAAAATAAGAGTGTTCGTGAATTGAATTTCGTAGCATTGGATGAAAAAGATGTTCCTGAAAAATTTAGACTTCCTTTGCTCAATAATTTTGTTCATCAATTGAAACCGCGTTCGATATTAAATAAAGATAGTGGTAATAGTATGCCGGTTAAAAAAACAGGCAAGGTAGATGATGACGTTGATCACTCGTGTTGGCTATCAATAAAATGTAAAAAGTTTTCAACTTCATTCCATGGTAATATTTTCAAAAGCTGTGAAGGAATTTTGTCTCGTGTAAAGGATGGTTCATATGAATATAATACGGATGGTTTGATATTTACACCAGCATCTACTGGAGTAGGAGGAACTGCTTCCGGTAAAGCCGGTCCATTAAAAAAGATTACTTGGGAATATTCATTTAAATGGAAGCCACCTCAATATAATACCATTGATTTCTTGGTCTCTGTTAAGAAGGATAAAAATAATAAAGATGAAGTTCATAATATATTCCAAGATGGGGTTGATTTACAAAAACAGAGTAATATTGTGCAATATAAGACTTTGATTTTAAACTGTGGATTTAGTCGTAAAGATCATGGATATATAAATCCAATGCTAGACGTTATAAATGACGATTTACCAAACACCGATGGTAAAGATAATACATACCTTTATCAACCCGTTCCTTTTCAACCGACAAATCCTTATGATATAGGCGCGCAATACTGTAATATAGAATTAAAAGAGACTGGTAATGGATTAGTAATGTTAACGGATGAAAATGAATATTTCGAAGAAAATATGATTGTTGAATTTAGTTACGACCGAAGTAAGGAGGGTTATTGGAGATGGGTTCCATTACGTGTAAGATATGATAAAACCAATGATTTACGTGCGACAGGACGTAATTTTGGAAATGCATTCCACGTAGCCAATAGTAACTGGCATAGTATTCACAATCCAATTACAGAAGAAATGATAATGTCTGGAAAAGACATACCTGAATTATTAGGAGATGAAGACGTATATTATAACAAAAGTGGTAAAGAAACAACAACAGGTGCTTTGCGTAATTTTCATAATCTTTATGTAAAACGTAAATTATTGCTGGGTGTTGGTAATAGAGGCGATACATTAATTGATTACGCGGTTGGTAAAGGAGGTGATTTTCCAAAATGGATAGCAGCGAAATACGGATTTGTATTTGGTATTGATTATTCAAAGGACAATATTGAAAATCAAAAAGACGGTGCTTGCGCTCGATATTTAAATTATAGAATGAAATACAATAAAATGCCCTACGCTTTATTTGCTCATGGAGATAGTCGTAAAAATATTCGCAGTGGAACCGCATTGGAAAGCGAACGCGATAAACAAATTTCGTCAGCTATATTTGGAAATGGAAGTAAAGATAAAGATGAACTAGGTGATGGTGTATACCGACAATTTGGTGTTGGTAAAGACGGATTTAATGTGAGTTCATGTCAATTCGCACTTCATTACTTCTTTGAAAATGATAAAACATTACATTCCTTCTTACGAAATATATCCGAATGCACAAAAGTGAATGGTTACTTTATTGGTACGTGTTATGATGGTCAAACAGTGTTTAACTTATTAAGAACAAAAAACAAGGGCGAATCGATGACTATTTATAATTCGGATCATGCAAAAATGTATGAAATTAAAAAGCAGTATAGTTATTCAGGGTTTCCCGAAGATGAAAGTTCATTAAATTATCCTATAGAAATTTTCCAAGAAAGTATTAATAAACCATTCCTAGAATATTTGGTGAATTTTAATTATTTCCAACGAGTAATGAGCAACTATGGATTTACATTATTAACAAAAGAGGAGGCAAATGGAATGGAATTACCAAACGGAAGTGGTATGTTTGATGAATTATATTTACAGATGAATAATGAAATTGAGAAAAATTATAGAAATAAGCGCGAATATGATAACGCTAATAAAATGTCTTTGGAGGAAAAACAAATATCGTTTATGAACCGGTATTTTGTCTTTAGAAAAACACACAACGTGAATGCTGAAAAGGTATATAAATTATTGGTGAATAAAAATCGGTCAATTGGTATTATGGATGATGACGATGCCGAAGAAATAATTGAGAAGGAAAAACGTTCAAACAGCGAAGAACAAAGTGCAAAAGAGACTACACAATCCATCATAATTCGTAAAATTCCAGGTAAAAAGAAAAAAATTGTTATTGGAGTAGACGAAACAATGGACCCAGGTAAACCTGAAATAATATTAAAACCGAATAAAGTAGTTATTAAACGAAAGAAATAATATTAGTTATTTATGAAAATATATAAATATTCATCTTTATATATTATAAGAAACGCGTTATTATAATGATCCATTTTCAAATTCCTAGAAATTCGCCTAATTTACATACATATATAGAATGTTTTTTTACTGATGGACAAACACCGACATCGGTTGTTTCAAATTCATTATCGAAATATTTAAATGATATAAAACATCGTATAACCGATAGAGAACAAGACTGGGATATAGTAAAACGATATACTAATCCGTGTGAATATATACACTCGTTAATACCTGGAAAAAGAAAAAGTATTGCCCGGAAGAGACCATTATCAAGATCTTATTTTAAAATGGTAGAAATAGTGAGTTTTTTTAAGCTATTAGATACATCAAGCACGAGTATAAATAGTTTTCATTTGGCGGAAGGTCCAGGTGGATTTATCGAAGCATTGGTTGATATTCGAAACAATAAAAATGATAAATACGTGGGTATGTCCATTGTAGATGACGACAATGACCCAAATATTCCAGGTTGGAAAAAAAGTCGAACTTTTTTACAAGATAACACAAATGTTAGAATTGATCACGGTATAGATGGTACTGGTGATATTTTACAATTATCTAATTTTAAATATTGTAAAGAAACGTATGGGAATAAGATGCATATTATTACAGGAGATGGTGGATTTGATTTTTCTGTAGATTTTAATAATCAAGAGCATCATATTTTAAAACTATTATTCGGACAAGTTATATATGCTCTTGTAATGCAAAAACGCGGAGGTCATTTCATATTAAAATTATTCGATTGTTTCTTTCAACATACATTGGATATCTTGGCTATATTGTCTTCGATGTATGAAAAAGTATATATAACCAAGCCCCAAACTAGCCGTAATGCGAACTCCGAAAAATATATTGTTTGCAAAAATTATATCGGTCCAAATTGTAATAAGATTTTCAAGAGTTTATACTCTGTATATGAAACTATGCTAACAACCGAAATGCCTATAAATAGGTTATTAAATGTGCCTTTAACGTTATTGTTTGTAACAAAAGTTGAAGAATACAATTCTATTTTTGGACAACAGCAAATAGAGAACATTCATTATACATTAAATTTGATTGATATTAACAATAAAGATGATAAGTATAATTCGTTATTAAAAAATAACATAAAAAAATGCATCGATTGGTGTACAAAATATGGAATAGTATACAATAATATTACTTATAACAATAATATTTTTATTGAGAATACTTATTAATTCTTTTTATATGTATCATTTTTCTCTTTGGATACATTAAACGCTGTATTCATACCTAATCCAAATCCAAATCCATAGAATATTTTTTGAACAGTTTCGATTATTGTTTCCTTTATAATTTTTTTCATAATATAATACTATGAAAAAAAGTTTTTAATTACTTTGTAACACATTTTGTATCACATGGTGCAGGGAAGCCTATCTTTTGTTTAATAGTGTATGCTTCACTCGATGCACCATAAGACAAAGCATTTCCGACTTGTGAACCGTAAGCCTTTGTATATAAATCACCGTTTGTGGTGATTGTATTATAATTTAATCTAGAAGTTCGGGCACTAGAAGAAACGCCTCCTTGTTGTGCGAATTTATAATTACTTGGTTTAAATTGTGATTCAGGATAATAATTGGGGTCAGCACAATGGACACCACCGTTATTATTCACCGAATATTTATTATTTTCACTTCCGGGCGCACCGGGTTTAACTAAAGTATTTCCAGATTGAATATAATGAAATTGATTTTGTTTAAATGTTTTACCGCGATTAGTCAGGTATTCTTTCGAACTCATAGCATATGGTGCACTAGTAACACTTGAAGGAGTTTTTCTAACTACACTTGCACCGCGTGCTCTATTACGTGCAATTTGGTCTTTGTTAAATGCATCTTTATCGCAACATAAACCTCTTTCACCCCGATTGTTAATAAGATTTATATCTAAAGTTTGTTTATTTCCAGCACAATCACAATCAGTTTCATCAAAAACGACTAAAGAACTTCCTGGTCTATTTAATAAATCAATCGATGTAGATTGTTTTGTAGAATTAGACTTTTGAGTAGAAGTAGTTGTTTCGCGACGATATATTTTCAATGGGGGCGAATTAAAAAATAAGGTTTTATCCTTATTGGGTACAATGTTATCATTTTTCTGAATAGAACTTGTAATTTGACCAAATGATTTCCCTTTCCATGGAACAAATGCGGCCCTATTGTTATTTAGTAAGGTAGAATTAAACATTATATATATATAATATAATATAATGAATTTTTTAAGATATCCAAACAATATAATTTTATCAATCTGTATAATTGTTTTTATTATTATTTACTATTTTTACGGAAGTAATAAAATCATAGAAGGCGCGCAAACAAATGAGGAAAAAACAAAGGCATTAAACGAGACTATAATATCATTTACACAAGACCTTTATGATAAAATAAAACACTTTATAACAACTAAAACAAGTGAGTCCACCGATAGATCAACACAGATATTAAAAAAACTAGAGGCTACTGTAGATAATATTAAAAAATCTAACCAAGTTTCGGAGGAAGAATTAAGTAGATGGGATAATTTATCGAAAGCTATACATCAAAAAAAAATGGCTCTAAATTCAGTCGGAACTACAATCACACACCCTGGTATAGCCATTGAAATACAGAATGAAACGTATACCGATAAAATAAGAGGAATTATTAATAAATATATTTAAAAGGACTTATAATAATAATAATATATTATCATAACGATCAATGAACATCTATTTAAAACTGTCTGAATTCAAAAATGATAAAAATCATATAGAGTTAAAGGATAATATACGCTATCTTTATCCAAAAAAAAATAATATAATGGAAGGTGATTTTACAAAAATAATGTTTTCAAAAGGCAATATTACATTGAATGGTATTTATTTATATTTGCCTTTAAGCACTGAGAAGAAAATTACATCTAATAGCGAAATATTTATACGCAATATACTTAATACGTCAATTAATTGTAATATTGTTCAAGATTTAAAAAATTTAGAAAAAAGTATTTTAGATCATTATCAATCTTATATCATGAAAGATAGACAACCTGATGCGATTATAGCAAAGCAGTTATCTAGTAATCAAATAAGAGTATATCATGATAATACAAAATGTAATACAAAATGTAATAAAAAAAAGAATAATTATGTTATAAAGATTTCAGGAATATGGGAAACTAATCGAAAATTTGGATTAACCTATAAAATAATGGAATTATAATCTCATCATCGACATTGTTGCCCCCCTGTTACTTTTAATATGATTAAATGGTGTGGTGCCATTATGTAAATCGTGCATCTTATTAGCACTCTTGTCTTCTTCAACGTCCGTATCAAACGAGTTAATATCGTAAAGATTTGTATTATTATTATAGGTATAATATAAATTATTAATAGAATTAATTCCTTCAGTTGTAAAACTAACATAACGTTCGAACTCTTTCTGATTGACCTGTTTTAAGTAACCGTCGTAAAAATGCAGTATATTTTTATCAGCGAATTGGTAATATTGTCGTCTATCTATTTTTATATTATGTTTGAGTGCACGATCGTAAAACATATTATCTTCGTACCCCCAAGCCCAAAAATTAGGAAATCCGTTTATTTTTTCAAAATCACCCCCCTTGATAGAAAAAATACCACCGAGTGTATGTTTAAAGCCATAAAAATGTTTAATCACGTTAGTATTCGTCTCATAATTTATAAAATCTTTTGTGAAAGGTAATGTATCTACATCATTAAACACCAATGTTATGTCGTTGTAATCATCGGGATATTGTTCTTTAACAATTCGAAATCCAATATTTTTCATAGCTCCACAATTAAAGGACCGTTTATCATTTTGATGTATAATCATTACACGGGTATCATTCTCGTCGTAATCTTCCAAAATATATTTCATATGTCTAATAAAAAATGCTAGTTGTTGATCGCGATCTCTATAAGGAACAATAAATATTATTTTGGGGGGGCTTTTTGTAATGTCTGAATCAAGAAAAAATTCAATATTTTCGTCTTCTGGTTCGTCAATTATAAATTGATTTATCATATATTTTTATAAGTGATTTATTATTAAAAATATATACGCGTAATATTTGTTCTAAATTTTTAATAATTCGAATATTTGGTTCTAATTGCACCTGGTATTAATTTATCTTTCAATACCTCCATTTTTTTATAGCATTTATTAATAGTGACTTCACTCACACCACAAATATTCTTTACGTTTGTTTTGGTTATAGTAAGATTACATTCTTGAGATATAAAATAGATAATTCCAGCAGCAATCGAATGCGGGGTATTGTCGTTTATGTATCCAGTGTCTTCAATTTTTCTTGCTATAAATTTTGCTAAAATAATTAATTCACTATTCATATTCAATTTACTACAAAATCGTTCTATAAATGAGCTGGGTGTTGTAGCACATAAATCATCTGTGCTAGCATTTAATTTATTACCATTTCGTTCCAAATTTGATAGGATAGTCACGGCCATTGAACAACCGTTTGTAGCACTTGTTTTATCTAATTTAAATATTTCGGCTATTTCGTGTGATGTTCTAGGACAATCATTTAATCTGCACGATATATAAATAGACGCTGCTTTGATACCATCACGGTTCATTCCACGAAACATTTTTTGAGCTGATATTTCTTTATGAATAGCCATAGCGTCATCGATAAATATTCGTGGGATACCAGCATTTTTAGCCATTATTGTAATAAATTGAAACTCTTCATACAATGATTTTTCTCGATGGGGCATTGCCTGCCACTCTGTCCATTTTCTAATTCGTTTCATCTCATAAGATGCATTTTGCGTGCATAGGATTTTGCACCCATATGAGGATTCTTGTAATAATGGATTAATTGGATTTCCACATCGTGTAGGATCATTCGCATTTTTGTCGTCGGAACCATAAAATCTCCATTCAGGTGAGTAATCCAACGTTTCGCGATAAATTATACCACATTTTTTGTTGGTACACGTCGGAAATCCAGTATCCATCGTTATTAATTCAGAATTGCATTGATAACACGCGTTTTCATTTTGTTTATCAATTTGAATAACATCAGGGGGGGGTTTTATAGACACTTCCTTTTCGTAAACACATTTCAGTTCATCATCTGGATTATCCATATCATAAATATCCCATACTTTTGCCTTTTCTTTGGATGATATAATTGATTTCTTTTTTTTTTTTGTTTTACCATTTGCACTAGGAGGTAATTTTATTGACATGTTTTTTATATATGTAATACTATTTTTATATGTATTCAATTTTATATATTAATATCTAAAGTTTTCTGTATATATTATAACTAATGCCGTGTAATCCAGAATTAACAGAAAGAGATAAAACTAGACTTACTGATGATATTAATGAAAAATTAGTAAAAACAATTTGTTCAAAGATTATGGATGAAAGCGCCGATGATGCACAGCTTATCTCTGGAGTTTTAAAACAAACTTTAGGGGATAGTATAAATAAGACTTTGACTAATCCATCGAACGAAGATCGAATATCGAGTACTATAACACAGGCAATAAATGCATCTTTAATAAAATGTATTGATGGTCCTTTATTGCTATATAGTATTTTAGATAATAAAGAATCTTATCAGGCTACAAAAGAGTTATTGAACAAAATATTCACAAATGTTTACAGCAAGATAACAGATAAATCTCTTGCTATATTTGTAAAAACTTTACTTAGAAAATTAAAAGATCCCCCCTATACTGTATGGTTTAAGCCGGTTGCGACGCTAGGTGGTAAAAAATCGAAAACAATGCGCAAACGTAAAATAAAAAACAAGCGTTCTAAGACCTATCGAAATAAATTGAGTAGAGGTGGAGTAGGACCCCCACCCGGACTATTAGCGGCAGTTTCATCCGCTTCCGAAAATATTGACCCAGAAACAATTGCAGATATATCGAAAAATGTGGGTGAAAATATTGACCCAGAAACAATTGCAGATATATCGAAAAATGTGGGTGAAAATATTTCACCAGATAAAATTGCAGAAATATCGAAAAAGGTGGATGCAGGTATTGAACAAACAGATGGAGAAGAAACAAAAGGAATGTTAGGTAGTATGAAAGATAAAATGAAAGGTATCTTAGGCTATGGTGACGAAAACCCTGAGGGTGATGATACTGGAACCGCACAAGGGACAGGTTCATCGGTTGACCTTTCCGATGAAAAAATAAGAGAACTTAATGAAGAATTAATTACTCGATTAACAAAACGTATAGATGAAACAGAAGATGAGCTATTAGAACGATTATTAAATGCTACTTATGAATATTGCACTAGTAATGGTAAGGTTATACTAGATAATATTAATACAGCCATTTATGATACTATTCGCATAAATAATATTTCTAAAAATACAACAGAGGTTATTATCGTTCAAGCCATGTATGCTTCTTCGATGGACGTTCAACAATGTATTGAAACAACTTATGAGGAATATAGAAAAACCGAAATTGCGAACGGTGTTAACGAAGCATCCATTAAATTTGTTCCTACAAGTCCTACTTTTATTAATAATTTTTTAAGGCACCTTAAAACTCGTCTAGGAAATCTTGTTAATTTATAGAAAATTTTGTATAAAAAATACTTTATACAAAATTCTTATCAATATTCATTATTTATGCTTCTTGTTCAAGAGGAACATCGTCGGCATCGTCAGCGCCATCAGCCTCTTGTGAAGGGGCGGAGCGAGTGTTTCTACGAGTTGTCTTCTTTTCGTCATCTTGGGCAACAGAAGCAATTCTACGTGTCTCGCATAGGATTGGTCCACTCATAACACCGGTGATATCCATTGCGTGGAATTCGTGCTTCTCATTCTCAGACTTTACCAAGTTAAAATCTACATACTCACCCTGAACAAGGTACTTATATTGAGAATTTGTTACACGGATTGATGAGTAATGGGCAAAAATATCCTTTCCACCAAAATCACCCTCTCCGCTCACAGTAATAAATCCAAAACCTGACTTATTATTAAACCATTTTACCATTCCGGTTAGACGTTGCATTTCATTTTCACTAGACATATCTTACTATTCAAGTATATACTATATTATGGTTTCTTTTTAAATGGTTTCGTATTTTAAATTATATAATGTTAATCTATACAATGTTTGCGCAACGAAAATTGATCTCAATGGGTTTTTTCCTCTTTATAATTTTAGTTTCACTAATGTTTAGTGGATTTTTTTCTAATCTTGTAGAAGGAATGGAAGGGGGCGATATGACAGATGAAGAAATGTACAAAACATTGGCGGGTTATACTGAAGATGATTTTAGAAAGCTTATAATTGAAAATCCTATGATAAAAGATACATTAAAAGAAAAATTATTAGCTAATTCCGATGAAACTACTGAAAAAACCGATGATGTAGATACAAATGGCGAAGATACTGGTGAAATGGAAGAGACTGGTAAAATGGAAGAGACTGGTAAAATGGAAGAGACTGGTAAAATGGAAGAGACTGGTAAAATGGAAGAGACAGATGCACCTGGACCAGAATCATTTGTAACAAGATTAACACCAAGTGATTTTACCCAAGCCTCGACTACCCTAACACCATTAAAGAAACAGTCTTTATCAACTAAACCTAGTAATAATGATGTTTTTACACGTGTATTTGAATTTTCAAATCCTCAACCGTTTCACTTGAAGGGTCCTTAATTTTTTTATTAAAATTTTTAACATCTTTTATAATTTCATCAGGATACTCCATTTCTTCTAAAATTTTTATAGCACCTTGGACTTTTGATATTCCCTTTTTCATTTTATATGTATAAACCAAACTGCTATCTTCTTTTTCGATAACATTCATTTTATAGTTCTGAATGTTTTCGTTTTTGTTTAATTTAACGCAAATCTTGTTGTAATGGGTTGTTAAAATGAAATCCACATTTTTATACTTGGACAGATATTTTAAAAATGCGTATCCGGATTTCGTTGCCTCATCAGGGTTCGTTCCAGAATATAATTCGTCAAAAATACCAAAGTGCCGGCTCATCTTGGACGAATTATGAATAATATCAAGAATATCCTTACATCTTCTCGATTCCGCCTGAAACAAACTATCACGCTGCGATGTATCTGGTATATTTAAATACGAATGGATATGTGTGTAAGGATTGATGTTTGATCCTTCACTAAAAAATCCTACACCAACTTGCTGTGCGCATATTATATTTATGGTGGTTGTCTTAAGCAGTGTAGTTTTCCCGGAAGCATTTGGTCCTGTTATTATTAATTTTTTGTTTAAATCACAATTATTTTTAACACATTTTGATTTTTCTATTTGTAATGGGTAATATTGTTCTTTAAAATACAACTGTTTCCGTTGTTTATTTGAACATTGTTTAATGTCTTCTTGGACAGGTGTAATTGTAATCCTTGAATATTATCTATAAATCCTTCGAAGCCGAATGAGTATCTTAAACTACACTCGAACCTTTTGTTGTTATGTAGCTCATAATAATTTTTCAGTAACAATCCTACCTTACCAATATCGAATAATGAAAAATCCGGGTCATTATGGTCTTGTAATAATAAAAGTATTTCTTGTAATATATGGGTATGCTGTTTAATATCTTCACAAAATACTTTATACGATGTCTTGTTACGGTGAAGTGATATAAAATACTCCATATTTTCTATAGAGTGTCCAAGATACAACTTATAAGTAATTAAATGGGTACTTAATCTCTGCACATTTCTATAAAAGCGTTTACACGAAATAATATTTTGATATATTTGATAAAAAAACATACCAGTTCCCATTACAATATAAATTAAGTTTGTAGGTGTCATATTGTGAATATTATTTAATGTTTTACCAATAAAATGATGCTTTGCTATATCTCCCAAGACGCTTATATATGTAGTCATTGAAATAGGTATTCCTCTTAGTTTTAGTATTAAAAACGGAAATATTAAAAAAATGAAAGGTAGCATTAGACTTATTACAGGCGACATCATATTAACGATAGAGAGTAGTTGTAAAAAAAGCGGTGACCGATTAAATGATTCCATCATGGACCATTCTATAAACCCATATTTTTCTAGAAAAACAGCATGATCTATTTTCAATTCATTCCAATTGTCCAAGAAATCCTTATCCGATACTTGTTGTTGTTTAAAGAAAGATGGTAAGGGTTCAGTTTCCTTTAATACATCTTGCGTATCTATTATGTACTGTTCATTTGAAGTAAAATTCTTTTTCCAATCATTAATTAGATTATGTCCAAGAATATGTGTAGGTTGAAATAATTTCTCATAAACAGATAAATCACCATCTTGTTTTACTAATTCTAAATCTTCGCTTACTACCTGAGACAATGGATGCAATTCATCTTTATCGACGTATTCTATGGGCAATTTAAACGATGAATGCAATTTACTATTATCAACTACAACATTCATATTATCTGTGGGGTCCACCCCTAATGTTTTTGATAATGTTATATTAATTTCACTTTCAGTTTTTTTTATAAAATCATTTACCCATGACTCCATTTAAAAAATAAACGGAAATTATAATAATAGTCTAAACGCAATATATAATAATCGCGTAATATTATATATTAAAATGTTAGTTGTTATCTATTCGTTAATCGCCGCTTTAATTACGGGATTTCATATATTTTCCTTGAAATATTTGGAAATTGTTAAAAAAGAATACTATTATCATTTTTTAATAGGGGTCATTGCTTTGGCCATTGTTTCTAGATATTCAATCTATCACGCAATGCTGTATACTACAAACCCTACAATTGTTCATTTATTTTTGAACTTTAGCACTTTTGTAACATTTATTCTTAGTCTATGGTTTCTAAATTTAAAAGACTTTAATATGAATTTTTTTCTATTAGGTTTATTGTTAATATCAATTGGTTTTTTTTTAATTCAATATTCATACAGTTTTACAGCTTAACGTAATGCAGTATCAAATTCATTATTAAGTTCTGTAATTGTTGATCCGTAATGTTTTTCAATTCGTTTCAGATTTCCAATATCATCTCGCGTCACTAAATTAATAGCAACACCTTTTCTCCCCCAACGACCACTACGTCCAATACGATGTAGATAATTATGCACACATTTGGGCAAATCAAAATTAATAACAATACTTACCTGTTGAACATCAATTCCTCTAGCCGTCACGTTTGATGAGATTAATACGCGATGAGCCCCCTTTCTGAATTCAGATAACGTAGCGTCTCTTTCGGCAGAAGTCATTGAACTATGAATACAACAACAAGCACAATTATCCTTCAACATTGCCTGATGCAAATCTACTACACGGTTTACACTGTTCACATATATAATTGTCTGATTTAATGATAATTTTCCAAACAAATCACGGACTGTTTCATATTTTTGTTGATCATTCTCTAAAGCAATGTACGACTGTTGAATTCCTTCGAGATTTAATTTTTCAGCCTCAATTGTAAGATTTATAGGATTTCTCATAAATTTATTTGTTAACTCAACTATTTCAGGGGGCAATGTAGCACTAAAAATGGCTACCTGAATATCTTTGTTAAAAGATAAAAACATTTGATGTATATTATCTAAAAATCCTCCCGACAGCATCTCATCTGCTTCGTCTAATACAAATAATTTTATATCAAATGTTTTAATATTTCTTCTACGTATCATATCACCTACACGCCCAACTGAACCGATTATAATATGCGGGATATTTGTTCTCAGATCGTGTGAATCTTCGGTTACAGACGTTCCACCAACAAGCGTTTTTATTCTTAATCCATCCATATGATCTCCTATAGAAGTGATAACACTCGTTATTTGTTTTACCAATTCGTGTGTTGGTGCTAAAATTAAAACCTGTGTTTTATTCTCAGTTACATCAACCCTCTCTAATGAAGCAATCGAAAATGTACCGGTCTTTCCTGTTCCCGAAGGTGCCTGCGCGATCACATCACGTTTTTCAATTATAGGCAATATACCCGTTTTTTGTATCTGACTTGGCGTTTCAAAACCAATTGAATAAATGCCTCGCAATAGTTCATCCTTAAGATTATACCCATCCCACGTATTAATTACTTTTATCTCCTCTTTGTTTTCAATAGAATTATTGTCTTCCATTATTTACTGTGTACTCACAGATAGTATTTAAATTACTTTAATAATAAATAATATAAATAGATAAAACTAATATATATTACCTAATACAAGATAAAATAATGCTATACACATATGAAACAATCAATAATATTAAAAATAATAACACATTTCTATTACAAGACGACATAAGCGATATTTTAATAGAGTTAGAAAAACTACTTGGTATCGAAAATATTATCGAAAATATTCCATTAAAACGATCTGATCGTAGTTTTGATAAAAAAAATAAGCACAAACGCGGATATAAAATGAACCGCGGAAATTCAATGAATGATATGAATATTGAAGACTGGGAAGCAATCCGGAATTTTAAACCAACCGAAAAGGCCGAACTATCTGATTATGATAAACAATTTAATCAGGTTCGTTCAGATTTAAATAAAATTTCAAAAGCGAAATTTAATGATATAAAGGATGCAATTGTAGAGAAAATTGTTACTATTATAAACGAAAATGATAATAATGAAGAAAACAAGACAAAAATTGGCGAAATGATCTTTACAATCTCTAGTAGTAACCGGTTTTTATCAGAAGTATATTCTGAATTATATGTAGAACTAGTTGGACAATTTGATATGTTTGGTGATTTGTTAGATAACTGTATTGAACGATTTAAAAAATCACTTGATAATATCAAATATATTGATCCAGATGACGATTATGATGGATTTTGTGAATATAATCGTATTAATGAGGAAAGGAAATCTCATTCCACTTTTTTCATTAATTTAATGAAACTTGATATGATATCAAAACAATCGATTTTGGAACTAATCATTAATTTACAAAATATTTCGCTTAAATTTATTGATGAAGAAAATAAAATACACGAAGTTGAAGAAATAACCGAAAACATTTTCTTATTGGTAACAAATTCGAAAGAAGTTCTACAAGATGCCCCTGAATGGGAAACTATACAAAACAATATTCATTCTTTTGCATCATTAAAAGCAAAAGAACACATTAGTTTATCAAGTAGATGTGTATTTAAATACATGGATTTCAAATAATTAATCACCGATATTTTGTTATATCATAACGATTACTTGTTAATATAAGTAATAGTCAGTCATTCCACAAAATTATGATTAATTTAACACTTATTTCATTGGTTTACCCCCAGATGAAGATACATTTTGAGGGGGTTCAATGGTTGCGCCTCATCCACCTTTCATCATCTTTTTAACATATTTTTTTGTATTAGAATAACAACAATATATTACAAATAGTAAAATAGCTAAAATATGTAACCAATACGATTTAATTTGTTCAAGTATCGTGAAACTTGAATGAGAAGAGTACATAGTATTCATTATATATAGTATTGAGAAAAAATGCGTATGTTTTAAAATGAAATATCATAATAGAATATATATAGATGGTATACTCGAACATTAATAATACAGTATTTTATAAGGAAGACAAGTCTATTGATCCCGAGGACATAGGGCATGCAAGTACATTGCTTGAAATGGATATATACCATAAGAAAATATTAGTCGTCTTTGGAAAAATAAAATATACATTTATCCAACGTAATATTGTATATGCGCCGATTTATTTAGTCGTTTATAATAAAGTAAAAACACAAATAGGTGTTGTAGAATTTACAAAAAACGAATTAATTGATATTTTAGATGATGAACAAGATATTATTGTAGATAAGATTAATGCCCCTATTACCTTTGGATTTTTTGATGAAACATTTGTAGATAGCTTTGGGTCACTGTCTAAATCTCTTTACGATAAAGATACGGTGGAAACAGAAAGTGACGACGAACCTATTGAGGAAAAGGACGATGATGATGATGATGACGACGATGATGCATTTTTAGTGAAAGCAAAGCCATCTGAAAGATCCCAAGAAGTGAAAACTGCAGAAAAGAAAATAGAAAAAGGGATATTTACTATAGATAAATCTATAAAATTACTTCCAGATTTACGTGAAGAAACGTCTGAAATCGCTAAAGATAACAGAAGTAAATTTGAAGGTTCGCCTACTGATAATTGGTTATGTACCTATTTTAAAAGTTCATTATATGGTATTCACGACGTTGAAAGAAATGGGGATTGTTTTTTTGGTGTAATTAGAGATGCCTTTCAACAAATTGGACATATTACTACCGTTTCAAAATTACGAGCTATATTAGCAAAAGAACTCACAGAAAATGTATTTAATCAACATAGAGAATTGTATATTGATTTAGCTGGGACAATAAATGAATACAATCGAGAACTAACTAAAATTAAAGAAATATTGGAAAAAGATTTGAATATACGTGCTAAAAAAGCAAAAAATAATAAATTTGAACTACGTTCTATATTAAATGAGATATCGGAACAAAAAGCAAAACATAAAGCAATATTACAAAATAAACAGTCTGCACAAGGAATGATTGATGAAGATGTTGGTGAATTTAAACTTGTTGATACTATTGATAAATTTCGCGAATTTATCCAAACAAGTGGATTTTGGGCAAACAGTTGGGCAATTAGTACACTTGAAAATGTTTTAAATGTGAAATTTATAATTCTATCCGAGAGGGCATATATTGAAAACGATTTACATAATGTACTGGTATGTGGCGAATCTCATCCATCGCACATAGAAAAAAAACAATTTAAACCGGATCATTATATTATGACTATGTTTAGCGGCAATCATTATCAGTTAATAGAATTTAACAAAAAACGTATATTTAAATTCTTTGAATTATCTTATTATGTAAAAACACTCATATTAAATAAATGTTTGGAGAAAAATTCTGGATCATTTTATTTAATCGACGATTTCAAAAATTTAAAGACACAAATTGGTATAGATGATGATGAATATGATCCGGATGATGGCGATGAACTGCATAATAGTGACTTGTATAATAATGGTATTGTCTTTTCCTTTTATAGAAATTCAAATAATACATCAAAACCAGGAAAGGGAACAAATGAGAAAATTCCAAATGATAAACGATCCCAATTTATAGAACTTTCGAAAATACCAAATTGGAGACGCAAATTAGATGATACATCTATGGATGCTCCATTTACAGTTGATAATAAAAAATGGTTATCAGTTGAACATTATTATCAAGCATCAAAGTTTAAAAAACATCATCCTGAATTTTATTCATTGTTCTCTATAGACAATGCTAGTAGTGAAATTGCGAAGGATATAGATTTAGCATTATCAGCAGGCAGTAAAAATGGGCGCGCTAATTCAAAGGCAAAAGGAAAATTAAAAGATAAGGATACACTATTACGCCCAAAGAATATTGATATTGACCCAGACTTCTACGGCGAAAGAAGTGAAATTGAAAGAGCAACTGCACTCACATCGAAATTTGAACAAAATGAAGATTTAAAAGGATTAATATTAAATACCAAGAATGCTAAATTAGTTCATTATATTCATGGTTCTCCTGGTGAAAAAGATATAGAATTGATGAAAATTAGACATAAATTATCTACAATAGACGTTTATGTCTCACGTTAATTCTATTTATAATATATAAATCAATATATTATGAATAAATTGGTAGATAAATTTCCTGATATAAACCGCAATATATCGTTATTTAAAAGAACACTGTCCTCATTCTACACGGATTTAAAAATAGCTCATACTGCTTGGGACACTCGGGATTTTTTAATGCATTCTACGGAATTATCTTATTCGTTGGATAATATATTATTAAATTTTCAAGATACTTCACATATACCTAGTGAAATCGCTACTTTATTAACAGAACAAGGGGTATATCATAAAAAATACAACATGGTTATTAACAATAATAAATATGAAATACAACTTTATTATCCTTGTGTCCAAGAAGACAAATCAATAAGAGAAATAAACACTTTTTTTACGAAATGTGTTAAAAAAATATTTATATGGCTACATTTTGTTCAACCTCATATTAAATCGAACTGTAGTAATACTTTAGATATAACCATTTTCTTTAGTAATCATAAAAAAATGCTTGGACAATCCTCTGAATTACTATCCCCCTTACACGTTAATAGTGCTTTTACTACATCGTGTAAATTAAACACTCGTATTTGCATATACCGCATGGAAGAATGGTTTAAAGTATTTATACATGAAACATTTCATTGTCTTGGTCTGGACTTTTCGAGTGTAGATAATAGTGAAGTAGAACATATGATCACAAAATATTTTAAAGTCAATAATGAAGACGGAATACGCGTTTATGAAACATATTGCGAGATATGGGCCGAAATATTGCATAATATTATTGTATCCTTTTTGAAAACTACTACAAAGGATAAATATATTGTACAATTTTCAAAACAAATAAATGATGAACTTTCTTTCTCTTTGTTTCAGACTGCTAAAATATTAGATTATAATAATATTCATTATAAGGATCTAATAGATATAAATTGTAAAACAATATTGTTTCGAGAAAAAACACACGTATTATCATATTATATTTTAAAGACAATATTATTGTATAATTTATCGGATTTTGAAAAATGGTGTAATACAAATAATCATACTCTATTCAGATTTAATACCACAAAAAAAAATTTGAAAGACTTTGTAGCATTAATTGTTAAATTGTCCACAAGTAAATCATTCATCGAAACTATAAATCGTTTCGAAATTTTTTTTTCAAAATCTAAATTAACCGATAGCGTTCGTAAAACGATGCGTATGACCATTAGCGATAATTGATTGTATAAAATTGATTAACGGTATTCTATTGTTGTTCAACGGAAAAAAATAATATTACATGGGAATTCGATGTTTAAACCGACATTTCACACAAAATTGTAAAAAAACGTCAATCGAAAAAAAACCATTGTCGTTTTTAAAAGGAAAATGTATTGTAATCGATATCAGTATTTATTTATATAAATACATCTCTCAAAATGCATTGCACGAAAATATATACCAAATGATTTTATTATTTTATAAATATAATATTACGCCATTATTTGTGTTTGACGGTAAACCACCCCCTGAGAAAATGGACCTGTTACGAAAACGACGTTTATTAAAAGCGGAAGCAGAAGAAAAATATTATAATCTTGATGATAAACTTAACAATACTGTAGATAATGCATTGCGTGAAACTATATTACACGATATGGAGCAACTTAAACGCCAATTTGTTCGCGTTAAAGAAAAGGATATTAATTCGGTTAAAGAAATAATGGATGCATTTGGAGTAAAATATATAAACGCTGAAGGAGAAGCAGATAAAACGTGTGCCGCTATACAATTAAATAGTAACAATGATTGCTATGGTTGTCTAAGTGACGATATGGATATGTTTGTATATGGATGTTCTCGTATTATTCGTCATTTTAGCTTAATTAACGAAACTGTACTGATTTATCATAGAGATGATATTATGAATGATCTACAAATTCCATTTTCGTTATTTAAACAAGTAGCTATTCTTTCGGGAACGGATTATAATATTAAAGATAATGATGGTACATTATTTGAGACACTGAAATGGTTTAAAGAATTTGAAAAGGATGTTACCAAGGATACGGATGGGTTATGTGATTATGTATTTTATAAATGGTTACAACAAAATACAAAGTATATTAAAAACTATGAAGTATTGATTGAAATTCATAAATTATTTGATATCGATATTAATATTAATATTGGTAATGTTACGATTGACCCAAACTATAATAAAATTAAATTACAGAATATTATGTCTAAATATGGATTTATATTTGTTTGATTATAACATTCGTAAAATGTTATAAACATTATATTATTCCTTTTTTATAAAATATGCGGGTTATTTTGAATACGATTTGTTTATGCGGTTGCGGCAGCCGCGACAACCTCAGCCTTGATGAAGTGAGGCTTCATATAACGCTGAAGATTGAAGTAACTGAGCTCATCGTCGGCACTAAGCTTGAGAAGAGTAGTAAGCTTGGCGTCAGGAACAATGAAACGGCCATTATCGGGGCGCTGAAGATTGTTAGCACGAATATAAGCGTTAATCTCCTTGCTTACTTCAGTACGAGCCATCTCGGTTCCAATGGTCTTGCCTAGAAACTGAGCAAGCTCGTCACTGATACGAGTAGGCTTGACGAAACCGGAAGGAGCACGATCACCCTTGCGCTTGGCTCTCTTGGAAGAGGCCTTCTGGGCAGCCTTCATCTCGCGGGAAACACACTTCTCAAGGGTCTTGAAATCACCCTTCATAGAAGAGAAAATGCTGGTGATTTGCTGAAGCTTAGCACTGAACTCATTCATCTTTTGCTGGATAGCATTGGTGTCCTCGACAACCTCGTTAACAACGGGGGCGGCAACAACAGCAGCAGGTGCAGCAACCTCGGCGGCGGCGGCAGCAGGTGCGGCAGAAGCCTTGGCGACAGCGGCCTTCTTAACAGGGGCAGCCTTCTTGGCGGGAGCGGGAGTGTTCACAGTAGTAGTCTTAGTCGCAGTTCTTACCATTCTAAGTATACACTGTATATAGGTCTTTTTCTAAGTACTTTAACGCACTAAAGTAGTTTTCCTAAAATATTCCTTTCGGTAACCGTATGCAACTCGTTTAAAAAGATATATTTAGTGAAGGAAACGTAATTATTTATGTTATATCACTATATTTAAATGAAAAGTAGCAAAAATACTAAAAAATACTAAAAATACTAAAGGTAAGAGGAAAACATTTAGAAAAAATTTAGGAAAAAATAAAAAAAGCAGCAGGAAGTTAAGAAACAAAAATAATAGTCGAAAATATAAAAAAAGTAGTATGTTTAGTCGAATGGGTTTTATTTTGCCTATGTATAAGATTAATTAATAAAAAATAAGACATTTATTAATTAAATTAATGATTCATATAACCATGGTAACGCATGTCTTGCGTCACGGTTAACAATCGTGAGTACAGATAAAATGTGTATAGAACCTAACGTTTTAAACTCATTCGATATTCCCGTGTATACCATATCCTCCATCACGGATAAACAAATTCCCTGTAATTGTTCTATTGTTAATTCATTTAGACTATGAACATCTGTTAAAATTAAAAAGGGGTCCCATAATGGACATATTTTAAATTTAATTATCGTGGGCATTTGGGAACGATAAACCCATATATCCCGAAGTATTCTGAAATACCGTATGAAACTACGTCTGTCTAAACTTGAAAACCATTCATAATTTGAATAATTACCAAGTTGATCAATCTCAACAAACAATAATCGTATTCTTTCTTGAATTGTTTTTCCGCGAGTATTTCTTATAAATTGTAACATTAATTCACAATCATAATTATGTTCGGATAATAACACGTCCTGCATACGACTTGAGTACTGTAATCCATCTATATTCGATTGTCGTGTATTCGCTGGTTTTACCCGCTGATTAATTAATTCTCTTTTTTTCGGAATAAATTTAGTTTGAACTATATTATTTATCCGCGTTAATGTATTGATTGTATCAATATATTTATTCATATTTTCCCTGTTAAATGGATTTTCAATCGACTTATGTCTTCGCTTTTTAATTAACATTTGTATTGATCCTAATTGAAACCCATATATTTTATCGTTACTGTCTTTATAACTAAAAAAATCATATATAGGTAATTCACTCAAAGGGTCTAATGTACTAAAGTCTGATTGATTTATACATTCCTTTATATTTTTAAAACCGGGTCCTACCAATGATATTAGTTTTTTTACAAAAAAACATCGAATGGTTTTTTGTATTGTTACAGCTAAACGTTCTTGCTCAAAATATTCAATTAGTCTCTCCTGGATTATTTTTTTATTTCCTACTAACGTAAAATCATGAATTTTTCTTATCGCAGTTTTTGCTTGCCTTATTCCTTGATAAGTAGTGCTTGGTATAATCATAGAATTTTTATAAAATTTCAAGGTTTTTCTCAATTCAGGTAATTTTAATTTTTTTACTAGACTTTTGTCTTGAAAATATTGGTGCGGACTAATATATTCTTCCTTTTCTACCTTATTTTCTACATTATTTTCAATCTTATTTTCGATTATTTCAATTTGTCCAGTTTCATTATTAGCAATAATATTTACATCAACCACTTCATTTGTTAACATTATAGTATTATAGTATTATAGTATTATTGTATAGTCTATTTATATATATTTATTATTAATTATCTTGAAGTATGAATAAACCCCCATATTTGTAGTGTTTTTCGCTGCATTATGGAATTAAAAATATTAGCATAAAATTGATTTAGAGACAGCACTTTATAGTATAGCATATTAGTTAAAATCCTAGTAAAATGTCTAAGCCAATTGTTATTTCAACCTCCGAATGGGACCCCGAGTCTATCAAGTTTATGCCCCCTAAGCTCAATGCTTCCGGTGTTATGAAGAATGTGAATGTTATCAGCACTCAGACAAATCGTTCATTGCATATTTCAACCCCTATGATGATGACCTGGGGTATTTCCGATTATGACGATGGTAGTGGTGGCGATGGCCGCTTCAATATGACCCTGAATTTTCCTACTGAAGATTATCGCAAGCCAAGCACGGATATTTTCCTAGAGAAGGTTATTAATTTTGAAAATCAGATTATTGATCAGGCTGTTAAGAATTCCGAATTGTGGTTTGGTGAAGAGATGAGCCGTGAAGTATGTAAGCATTCATTCTATCCTTTTGTTAAGTTTCCTATGATCAAGGGGACCAAGAAGGTTGATGCTACTAAGTCTCCTAGCATTCGCGGTAAGGTCCCTTGCTATGATGGTAAGTGGGCGATTGAATTGTATGATACAAAGGATAATATGATTTATCCTTGTGATAACGAGCGCGTAACCCCCCCGGATTTTGTCCCAAAGCTTAGTCAAGTAGCTTGTGTTCTTCAATGTGGCGGCATTTGGCTGGGTCAAAAGGGATGGGGTGTAACATGGAAGCTTATTCAATGTGTTGTTAAGCCCCGCGAGGTAGTTAGTGTCTATGGACAGTGTCGTGTGATGCTAACTGACGATGAACGTGGTGCTATTGAAACCCAGAAGATTAATCAGGATGATGATCCAGTAGATGATAGTGTATTTACAGCAACTGAAACTGCAACTGCTACACATAGCGTCGAAGCAGAGGATAGTGATGAAGATGCTGAGGAAATGCCCGAGATTGTAGCCGCACCCACAGATGTTGTTGAAGATGAACCTGCACCTGTTCTTAAGAAGAAGCTTGTTAAGAAGAAGGCAGCACCTGTTGAGGAAGAACCTGCTCCAGTAATGAAGAAGAAGGTTGTTAAGAAGAAGAAGGTTGTTGAAGCTGAAGCTGAAGCATAAACATATAAAAACATATAAAAAATAGAATATTGTATAAAAAACACGTGTTTTTTATTTCACTTATGATTGTGAAATAAAAAATGATTAAAGTAAACTTTTCAAGTGTTTGGGTGATTTTTTTGTATTTCTTAAATAATTGTAACATATATCATACAAATCCATCGGGACATTTACATACCAAATATGCTAATTATATATTACACGAATAATTGTATAAACAATATAAATATATAATGGTGCATTAACGTATGTCTATTAATGAAGTGAGTTTATTAGAATTGATAGAATTCATACCAATGAACGATAATGAAACTATTATAATGAATAATGTAGATTGGAGTATATTAAATATCATATTTGATAAAACAAAGACTAGTTGGGCCAATGGAAGTTATTGGTTAGGAGGGCAAATACAAATGAACCCTAGTGAATTAATATCATTAGAAAAAATATTGGAAGCAAGAGAGATAGGAGTGAAACGATTTAACGAAATGGGAGGACCTGCGAACTGGGCTGAAATGAATTCGATTAATACATCCCGACATGAATTAAACTTATTGGAAAAGGTTGTTGAAAATTATATAAACATAATGAAGGATAGAATAAAAAATGAGTTGTTAAATATGACGTGTAATGATACATCTAATGTTATTATAAACTTTTTGTAATAATTTAAAATTGACTACGTTGCTTACTTGTAGAACATAACTCATGTACGCATTTAATTTATAATATTATTAGATTATAAATTAACTCTATTTTTTTAAATTATTGTAAATATCATTGTGTTTTATTTTTTCATCAGTAACTTTCAACAATTGTTTACTTAAAAGTCGGTTTTCTAAATCGTGCTGTCGCTGTATACGTTCAATCGTATTTTCATAACGTAAATACGAAGGTCTATTTTGTTGTTCTATTTTATATTCGTCGATTTCCTTATAATGCTGTTTAACCGCATCTGCTTTATATTCTTCTGAAATGCTTGATAAATCTAGATCCATTATACCTTTGTATCCCGGTATTATTTCACGTTTACTCATACTATCTCTACATTTATACATATATTTCCTTTTTTTGTAATATCATATATAGATTTACTGTTAATATGTGGAATTCCTATAGTGGGTATGGTAATTGTCTGTTTTTCAATCAATTTTAAACTTTCTCGCTGTATTTTTAATGTTCTTTTACCTATTTCTATCTCAATTTGATTTAAACCCCATATTTCAGATAAACTATACGTTTTGTATATATGTATGTCGTTATTCTCATCAATTTCTATATGTTTTTCAAGCTTCGGACAACATAATACTGTGAGTTCACCATTTTCATCATCATCATATATTAACTCATGATGCCACAATGGTATCAAATATTCTTTATCGTTTTCTATCAATTTATATACACTCTCATCTAGTAAATCTGTAATACTTGGGAAAATTCGAACAATTTTGTCTCTTGACTTTTTTTCCTTGTATGTTTCGACCATTTTTTCAAAAAACGTATCAGGAATATGTAATGTATCCTTTTGTGCATATAAAATCGTATATATAGTTTTATACGTATCATTGTTTAAATTTTTTAGCATATCAATCGCCTTATCTTCACATTTTTCACTTATTTTTTCAATAATTGATAATATAATGTTTGTTTGGAAATCTTTCATAGCATCTATTTCAAAAAATGGCTTTAAAAATGAATATAGTGTACTGTTAAAACTACTCTCATTCGCACTATCTGCGTCAAAATCCGCGTTTTTACTGAATTTATGATGCATTAATTTCTCATATGCTAGATTTATTTCTTGAAATTGTTCTGTAGTATCGTTGTCCGGATTTTTGTCTGGATGATATTTTAGTGCCTCTTTATAATATGCGTTTCTTAATTCTTTTTTTGAAATATTTTTATCTTTTATATTGAGTAGTTTGTAATATTTTTCAATATTCATTCTTCTGAAAAATTATCTAATATATTAAGTAGGATATTCTCTAAATGGTAAATGGGGCGATAATTATTATTATATTGTTTTAATTGTGTGTACGCTAATTTTAGAATTTTCTCTAATTTTTTTCCTTTTAATTTACCTTCTTGGACATAATGGGATATTATACTCCATAATACTTCTATAAAATCTAAGTTGTATACTAGTATATCGTATAACATCTCTCGGAATTCAGATAGATTTATTTGTTTTGGCTTATCCATTTTTTTTATGATTAAGTTTGTTATGATATCAAATGTGTCCTCGGGTATTTGATCTATATTATCTATTTTTTCCAATAGCTTGGTTTCTTTTAAATTTAATATACAATTATTATTAACTTCATCGGATAACTTTAAATAATCATAATATATATCCTTTGAAGGATGTTTCACATTCACAACTTTCACATAATTTAATATGTTATTATTTATAAAGCTTAACTGCTCTGTTAATAATATATATTTAATTTGAACTGGCTGCATCTTATTATTATACTGTTGCATATAACTGTAAAAAATAGGTAGCAATTCTGCATGAATTGTGTGAAAATTTTTGCATAAAATAATACCAAATTTGGATGAACTCATTGATATTATATCCACTATTTGTAAAAATAATTCATGCCATATCAATTTAGCATTGCATCCCAATAATGCTATATCTATCTCATAATGAATATCACTTAACTTGTATGCGAAATTATATTTTTCTGAATTTAAAAATATTTTTTTCTCATATTTTAATTCACTTGAACTATAGGGTTTTATCGTTTTTAATGCTTGTGTATATTTTCCTGTACCAGGTGGTCCATATAATATTAAATCGCCCATGCTATTTTTGTTTTGCACGTGTTTACTATGAAACGTTTCTGTTAATTCAGGATGAAAATCTATGTTTTTATGCTCATTTAAATAATCATCAAATGAAGTTTCGTGAAATTTCATACAATATATTTTGTATTAACAAAATATCTTTTATATATTTTCATTACGAATGTATTATTCAGTTGATGAAAATTTTAATTTTGATAACTCTTTTGATAAATATAAATTAATTAGAGGAAACAGAATACTTGATAAATATCCTAACAGTAATAACGTCTTATATGAACCTGCGAAATTTGAACTATTCAATCCTGTATTGAAATCACTACAATAACTATATACCAAAAATGTTACTGAAATTGTAGCAATAATCGCCATCCATTTATACATATTTAATTTGTACCTGTCGTTTCTAGTTAATTTTATCATATTGTATTTATTTTGCAGATATTCCGTCGTTGTTAATGTTAACACCGATGCGATTAATTGCATTATTAATGAAGGCAATATTACCAAATAAAAGGGCAGATTTATATGATCTGTGTTCGAAAATCTTGTTTCAGGTATATCTATTCGTAATGATTTAAATTGTTTCGCACCATCATTTAATATTTGAAATAAAAATATTACTAAATATAACCCATTTAACCCTGCTAAAAATTTAAAACCTACCGCTTCTGTTACATAGTTATATGTTGCGAAAAATACCACACAAAATAGGATAAATATATAGAAATATTTTATAAATGAGGTACTATACATGTCTATATCCTATATCATTATTTTCCTTCTAAATGCGTCTTTGTAATCCAATTTACTAATTCATTATTATTACATGTTTTATACTCAATTGGACATTTCTTTAATGGGAAAAATTTGGGCTTTTTCATGGTTTCTGTTTTGAATAAAATATAAGGACCATATTTACCATTTCTAATACTTAATTCTGAATTAATGGCCCGGATTATAATACTTGTATTCTTTTCTTTTTCTTCTATCATCTTTATAGCCGTTTCATAATCCATTTCGGTAATAGGTCTCTTCCACTCTTTCACACTTATACGGGTTGTACCGTACTCAAAATAATTACCAAATTTTCCGGTTTTTATACTTAAATTAAACCCTTTGTATTTTCCTAAACAGTCTTCTTCGGTTTTTACCAATTCTTGTAAATTATATTCGCCGTTTTTTAATTTTTCCATATCTATTTTATCTATCTTTGTTTTTAGATATATCGTTTCTTCACCATCTGTCTTTTTTATAGAGGGGCCATATTGTGTAAATAATAATTCATGATTTTCATCTAACATGTATCTCTCCTTTTTTATATTTGAAATGTTTTTTGATAATGATGTTATCTCGTTTAAATTCTGTTCACATATCTCATACCACCTATCATGTCCAAGCCCTTTGGCTATATTATCTAACTCATTCTCCATGTTTTCTGTATAGTTATATGAAAACAACTTCTCAAAATTCTTTACTAAAAATTCTATACACAGTATTCCTAAGTCTTGTATCTGTAACTTCGACTTCTCATTTCCAAATTCCTTATCAATTAATGTTTTGTCCAAGATTTCAGATGTTAGTATAAATTCATTACATTTCATCTTTTCTCCAACTATATCTGTACACTTAACATATCCTCTGTCTTGTATTGTTTCTATTAACGTAGCAAATGTAGATGGACGTCCTATACCATGTTCCTCTAACCTTTTTATAAGACTCGCCTCAGTGTAATATGCCGTTTTATTCTTAACCACTACTGTGCTCTTTATATTTGTCCAAGATACTGGTTGTGTTTGAAGTGACTTTAAATACAGTTTTAACCCGTTTATCTCATCGATTGATGTCTCGCGCGTATTTACTATCTTCCACCCCAAAAAAACAGGCATTTCTATCACATGTTGGTACGTGATCTTCTTGGACTTTTTACTCAATATTATCTCTGGTGCTGTTATATTCACATTTGTATTTAAATATTTCGCATTCGCCATACAGCTTTCAATCGTATTTCTCCATATAAGCTTGTATAAGGACATTTCTTTACTATTAGTAGACGTAATGGAGGTTCTAGTTATATCTGTAACTCTGATCGCTTCGTGAGGATTTTCTTTGTTATTGTTTATTATTGTATTAAACTGTCCAAGATAAGGTTCACCATAAGTACTTGAAATATACTTCTTCGCTGTTTCTAAAAATGGAGGCGCGTATTTTGTACTATCTGTTCTCATATACGTAATATGACCATTTTGATATAAACTCTGGCACAATTGCATAGTCAATTTTGGTCCGGAACTTAGTGTACTACTCGCCACCTGCAATAATCTTGATGTATTAAATGGGGATGGAGCAGATTTAACCGAATTCTTATCCTTATCAACTGTTAACATATGGGAAAACATTTGGCTTTCTAATAGAAATTTTTCAAGACATCCTTCTTTTGTAAAATTATGTCCAAGAACAAACTCTATTTTTTTATCCGTAAAAATACCTACCGTTTTGTAACTTTTCTCAAGCCCCTTTTCCCTTCGTTCCAACTCGTTCTCATATACCAACCTTAATGCAGGGGTTTGACACCTACCTGCCGAAAGTGCATTACTTTTACTACTGAAAATATGTTTCCATAAATGAGGGGAAATCTTAAATCCCACTAAAATGTCCAAGATCTGTCTAGCGTGTTGTGCTTTTACAAGATCCATATTTACTATTGTAGGCATTTTTATAGCATCTTTAATAGCCTTTTGTGTAATTTCATGAAATAATATCCGTTTTGTCGTTTCCACTGGAAGATTAAATACCTCACAAATATGCCATGCAATACCCTCTCCTTCTCGATCATCGTCTGCAGCCAATATAATATTCTCCTTTTTAAATTGCGTTATGATTTCACGCATTGTTTTAATGTGTTGTGCCTTTTCCTTTATAATTGTAAAGGTTGGTGCGAAATTATTCTTAATATCAATGTTCTTCAAACCGTTTAGTTCTCTTATATGACCTTTACTTGCTATACATTTATAGTCTTGTCCAAGATACGCTTCTATTTTACCACATTTTGAAGGCGATTCTACAATAATTAAGTAAATAGCATTTCCTATATTTGTGGATGTAGTAGATGAATATGTTGATTTTTTTTTGTAAACTTTTGGTCCCATTACTTAATATTGATAAGAACCATTTATTTTGTTTTATAAATATACTTTGAATATTATATAAATTTGAACGATAAAATTGATATATATTTAATGGTTTAATGGTATATAAAACACCTATAAAATATAATATGTTTAACTGTCTTAATATTGATACCTATGATGAGGTAGATCATAATAAAATACAACGAAAAGCTCGAAAAAAACTAAAAGAAATTCACATTGTAAAACAAAAATCAAACATATCCAATGATGAACAAACAAAAATAGATACCGAAGATTATTGGAATCGTATTTTAAACCCCGGATATATTAATAAATCGAAAATAGTTGATAATATTGAAACCGAAAATCAACGAAAAAAAAGAGAAAAAAAAATACACACCAGACTTATAGAAAAAGAGAAACGTCGCGAAAAAGACAACAAAATACGTAAACGAGAAGAAATACGCCAACAAGAAGAAAGACGCCAATATGAAGAAAAACGTAAACAAGAAGAACGAGCAGAAAGACGTCAATACGAAGAAAAACGTCAACAAGAAGAACGAGAAGAAAGACGTCAATACGAAGAAAAACGTCAAGAAAGACGTGATGAAAGACGTAAATCAAACAATATTATGAAATACTCACTTTTAACCATAGACGAAAAACGAATTCGTATTGAAATGAATATACTATTAGAAAAAGGGCATTC
>Ga0209712_10000416_pt1 | contig 38645 bp, 38 predicted proteins | sample ArcOceMetagenome_FD_187443 | JGI IMG/M metagenome (GOLD analysis project Ga0209712, IMG submission 187443) | Marine eukaryotic phytoplankton communities from Arctic Ocean - Arctic Ocean - Greenland ARC118M Metagenome (SPAdes) (version 2) | ecosystem: Environmental > Aquatic > Marine > Oceanic...
GTTTCTTTTCCTGTACAAATGACCCAATGGCTTCCGCCTGTAAACCTTGCACAATATAGTCATAACTTTATGGATGCACTGTACGCTGTTTTTACTGGTTATAGTGTTGAAGGCTTTAGTCTTGCGCAACTCAAAACAGGCATAGATGGCGTGACTATGGCTACGCCACTAGACACGGTGAAAACTGGACTTGCTCAGGGACTTACCTATTCAGAAACGATTGAATTCCCCATTTTTGATAGTGTAATTTCTGGTTTAGGAGTGGCATCAAGTTGGATAAGTCTAGGTTATCTGCTTGGCGGTTTATATTTACTAAAACAAAAAGTCATTAATTGGCACATCCCCGTTAGTATGATTGCTGGGCTGTTCATCTGCTCATTGATCATGTCACTGGTAGACGCTGACTTATATCCATCCAGCCTATTTCACCTGTTCAATGGAAGCATAATTATTGGTGCCTTTTTTATTGCCACCGACCCGGTGTCTGGCTCAACCACCAATAAAGGTAGGTTGATTTTTGGCGCAGCAATTGGTGTATGGGTATATTTGATAAGGGAATGGGGAGGCTATCCTGACGCAGTGGCTTTTGCTGTGTTGATTATGAATATGGCTGTGCCTTTAATTGATTATTACACACGCCCGCGCACCTATGGTCACAGCTCAACTAAACGAAAACCAATAGACAAGGCAAAGTCATGACTCAAAGCATGCAACGTACCATGACTAAAAATGGCTTAATATTGGCAGTTTTTGCAATAATCACAACCGGCCTGATTGCGCTCACATACTTTGGCACTAAAGATCAAATTGCTTTACAGCAACAGCAAAAATTATTGTCCATACTGAATGCAGTTATTGACGAAAGCAGTTATGACAATGCGATCCAATTAGATTGCGCGTTGGTCACTTCGGCTGAACTGTTAGGCTCTGATGAACCACAGCATATCTATCGTGCCACCAAACAAGGGCAAGCAGTTGCAGTTGCAATAGAAACTACTGCGCCAGACGGATACAGCGGAAAAATACAATTGGTAGTCGGAGTTACTAGCTCCCAAGCAGGTTCGGCCACTGTGACAGGCGTGAGAGTACTCGAACACAAAGAAACACCAGGCTTAGGTGACAAAATTGATTTGCGAATTAGCAATTGGGTATTAGACTTCGATAATCAAATTTATAACGCTGAAATAACCCCAAATTGGGCAGTCAAAAAAGACGGCGGACAATACGACCAATTTACGGGGGCGACTATCACACCTAGGGCAGTGGTCAACGCGGTTAAATCAAGTGTTGAATATTACATAGCTAACCAAACCGCTATTTTTAGTGCTGCTAATGGCTGTGCTTTAGATACTCCTATGAATACTATTGCTGAAAATGTCGTTGCTGAAGATGTCGTTGCTAAAAGAATGAGCGTAAGTGATGAATGAGTATAAAGAGTTAAGCTGGCAAGGGCTTTGGAAAAACAATCCTGCTTTGGTGCAATTATTAGGTTTGTGCCCTCTACTTGCCGTGACCGCTACTATCACCAATGGTTTAGGTTTAGGCCTTGCTACCACCCTAGTATTGATTGGTTCGAATACTACAGTGTCGATAATCCGCAATTGGGTACCCAGTGAAATTCGTATTCCGATATTTGTGATGATTATTGCCGCTTTTGTGACAATAGTGCAGCTATTGATGAACGCCTACACTTTTACACTTTATCAAGCCTTAGGGATTTTTATTCCTCTCATAGTCACCAACTGCGCCATTATCGGACGAGCTGAAGCCTATGCGTCTAAAAATACTGTTGGAAAATCAGCATTTGACGGTTTAATGATGGGCTTAGGTTTTACCGTTGTATTGGTGTTGTTAGGTGCTATGCGCGAATTATTAGGCTATGGCACCTTGTTTGATGGTGCCAATTTATTGCTAGGCGACTGGGCAACCGTCTTAAAAATCACCGTGTTTGAAACTGAAAGCCCATTTTTATTAGCCATTTTACCCCCCGGTGCTTTTTTATGTATGGGCTTGTTAATCGCACTTAAAAATCTTTTAGATAGTCATATGGAAAAATTATTTGCTGCAAAGTCTGAAGAAAAAGTAGTTCAACGGGCACGTGTCACAACTGAGAGTTGAAGCTTACGAGCTACGAGCTACGAGCTTTTATTAGAGTAAAATCGATATCAAATGAATAAACACAAACGTTTGGAAATGTTAACTCGCTTACGCGATGCTAACCCTCACCCCACTACAGAACTTAATTACAGCAGTCCTTTTGAGCTGTTGATTGCAGTGATTTTATCTGCACAATCCACAGATGTTGGGGTCAATAAGGCTACAGATAAGCTTTACCCTGTTGCGAATACGCCACAAGCTATTTATGACTTAGGTGTGGATGGGCTAAAAGCATATATAAAGACAATTGGTTTATTTAACGCAAAAGCTGAAAACGTGATTAAAACCTGTTTCATGTTAATCAATCAACATGCTTCAGTTGTACCTGGAAATAGAGAAGCACTGGAAGCCTTACCTGGCGTAGGCAGAAAAACAGCAAACGTAGTATTAAACACTGCATTTGGCTGGCTAAAAGATAACGAAGGTAGATACTTTATTGCTGTTGATACTCATATTCAAAGGGTCGCGAATCGGACTGGTTATGCCAAAGGCAAAACTGTTGAAGAGACAGAGCAAAGCATCGTTAAAAATACTCCAAGAAAAACTGAGTTTTTCTTTAATTTGCATCATTGGTTAATACTTCATGGACGTTATACCTGTATCGCCCGTAAACCAAGATGCGGCTCATGTATTCTTGAAGATTTATGCGATTTCAAAGACAAGACTGAAGACTGAAGGATGACTTAAACCGTTAAAGGTTTATGGCTCATTCAGATGACATCGCTATTTATCGATTAGATTTTGTATCGGCACCGCTAAAACAACAGGCTCAGGAATCATTGGCTAAAATTGTTTTTTGAGCCAAGATATAGCTATTTCTTCTTCCTCAAAACATTTTACACACTCACCAGCAGCTTTATAGATATTGACTATATGATCTTTTGAAAATATAGGTGTAATAGAGTCTTTTACTATAATTGCAGAGGCTACCCGTCCTAAAAGTTTATCATTCCTAACTATTTCCTCTAACATTTCTGAAGCATCTGGTGTGTGTATGGCTTCGCCATAAACTATAGCGAGTACACCCCAACTTGAACCATAAAGTGACTGAATAAGCTTTAGTTGTTCATCTGTTAAAGATGTAAAAACCTCTTTATTCCAGGGACCAAAACCTTCAATCATTAAGATGTTTTCACTTTTAATATGAAAATCAAGTACACCATGTGAATCAAAATTTTGTGACAAACTGGACACCTACAATTAAAATTATTACAGCTTTTGTCGATAATATCAGAGGCTCATGATAATAAGAAGTGCTCGATAATCACTTGTTAATTTATCTTAAACGCTTCAAACTTTGAGATGTTAATTAACATCTCGGCACGAAATTATAGCAATGTAATACGACAGAAATAATCCATATATAAAATATTGGGCAAAATTATTAGGCTGATTTTTACTTTGCTTAAAAGTGATCATTGCTAGGAAACTTGTATACAACCGCAATGCGCTAATGGTTTTTTTGACTGTAAAACAAAGTCAAAATTTAGAAGTGAAACCTGCATAATTGAAGTAAATCCCAATAATGATAAATGGCAAAGCCTCGTACAATTGAGTATTATTCTCAGACTAAATATGCTCAATAAGTACCTGCCTTTTGGCTGTTTAACTATAGCCGTAGACATACATATTCTTAGAGTATCAAACAGAATCAAATCAGCCATGGGCTAAACATCAATTTGGTCTAGCAAAAGCTGTTAAAGGTGATACTCAGTAGATTTGTATTGCCCACAAGCTTCGCTGCGGTTCTCGTTTAATCGAAAATTAATGTGAATTTAAAGATAAGACTGAAGACTAGGAATTAATAATGGAAGGTACAAAACGAGCAAATATTAAAATTGGTGCGCAAGTGTCTATCGTACTGAAGCAAGATCAAAGATCGGGCAACTTGACCGAAGGTGTGATTGAAAAAATTCTCACCAACTCGCCAAATCACCCCCATGGAATTAAAGTCAGATTAGACAGCGGCGAAGTCGGCAGAGTTAAACAAATTCATCAGTAAAAACTCATACCCTAACAATTCCAACAGTATTCACTGGCACCTATACTGCCGTCATTATTGATATCCCATGCTCGTCTACCGTCACTGTATAAAGCGACCTTGCCATCTGAGGCTGTTAATGTTCCAGTGACTGGTTTTGCTTCGATTAGATAGGTATTACCACTGGACTGCGAAATATATAAGTCATATCTTCGGCTACTGTAGGGTTCGGCTGATGGGGAGTGTTGAGCATAGATAGCCGGTTTACCAGTATCAGTGCCTAGATTCGCCGCGGCCTTATAGCTATAGCTAGCAGCCTTGTGACGCTCCATGGCCGCAGCTAAGCTCATTAAATCAGCTTGAGCCGCACTTCGACTGGCACTTTTCATATATCCTTGATAACTCGGGTAGGCAACAGCGGAAATGATTCCGATAATAGCAACCGATATCATCAACTCAATCAAAGTAAATCCTGTTTGGCGTTTTCTAAAAGGTTTTTTTGACATTATTTTCATGGCCTTTCTGTCTCTGTTTTCCAACTGCTTTTCTGAACCCGTTCAAAGCTGCTATGGATATTTTCTGCTAAACACTCAAAGTCCGAGCCGCAAGCCACACGGTTACCATTAGCATCAACCTGAATGACTGTTGACGCACATTCAGTACCCAAACATACAACAGGTTTCAAGATATCTTCAATCAATATCTTGGTGTCTGGGGCGATACCCGTTTGTTTCAATTGAGCATATCGGTCGTCATGTTCTTGATTACCATTGTTATTAAGATCAACCACTGAATTACCATTAACCAACTCAACCAAATAAGCCCGACTGTTGCCTGTTGGTGGTGCACATGAGCTGCTGCTTGATGAGGCAGGCAGATAAGTAGTGAATATTATTTGATAATCTAGAATCAGTGGTGAGGCTAGCACTTTTTCACCACCGACAGTGAGTTTAATTAACCAACCTGAAGCTTGTGCAAATTGACTTGTCGCCAATTGTTTATCTGTGGCATCAGACGATGTTAATAGATGGTCAGTGGCATCATACAAGTCAGATATAATTAGTGGTGTAGACGGTAGGGTAAAATCTCCATTGGTATCAACTTCAAATATGCCGGTATCTTTAATCATATAAAAATGATCTTCAATAGTTGTATCCAACGGATGTGCACGGTAACCCGAACCTAACGCTACCGCATAAAAGTGTTCAGTACCTAAACTGACTTCAGATACATCAGGACCATAGTAGAAACGTCTATTATCTGCGGCGGTAGAACCACCGAACTCAGCTAACAATCCGCCTGTTACTAAGTTACTAATCGACTCACCATTGTGAATATCGAGTCTGAATATTTGACCACCCATGTCGACCACGTACATGTGGTCAGCAAAACCATCGTTATCGCGATCAATAACTGAAACACGAGCAGGAATACTGTACTCCATCTTCGCTAAGTTTAAGTTAGCGTTAAGTTTACTTGCAGACCAAATAAGTGCACCCGTATCTGCATCAACTATATAGACTGCATTTCCTGTTGTGTCAGCACTTCTGAGTAATTTACTGTCTTGATCTTCGTCATAACCACCACCAATAATAAGCACATCTTTAGTGACGGCTCCCACGCGGATTTTTGTCACTGTGGGTCTTGACCAAGTTTGTCCCAACTCGGTAAAATCGCCTACTCCACCCTCAATTTTAAACATCAGTCTGGGTGAGTTTTTGACCGTGATATCAAAGGCATAATAATTATTACCACCGCGGCGCATACCAACATACAAATATTGATTATTGCCTTTTGTCCTGAGTACCATATCTCCATCTAGTCCATATATATGAGAGAAAGAGTTAGAGTCTTTATACAAATCATATAAATTACCCATTAAGTCTTTGGGCATTACCGCAAAGTTTTCTTCACCTGTAGCAGGATCAAAGGAATGCAACATTCCGTGATTAGTGGCCACCAGCACTGCGCTGTCTGTCAGTGTGTAATTGACTATAACTGGTTGTGAATGAATGGGATCTCCCATAGCCTTACGGGCATCAGTGGCACTGCCGTCAGCATCTTCGTCATTTACATCAACCCCACGCGACCATTTCAGTAGGGTATCCCTAACAGTAGTAGGGCTAGAGAGCGAACCAATACCCAGATCATTAATAGTCATGGCTGAATTGTTTTCGTGTAAAAGGTTAGCCGACGTGATGATAGTACCAGGTGCATCAAACGCATAAACATTACGCGGTAATCCTAGTTGTTCGGCTGCACCACCGTTACGCACGTCGTTTCCATCAGTCAGTAAAGACCAGTAACTGTGTGCACTGTCATTAAAAAACCCCGTCACACTATCAACTGCGTTCAGACCATTCTTATCTAAAATATCAGAACCATCTAACTTATAACGTTTAATATTTCCAGGCCAAATAGTCCCTTCCGCAGGCTTGAACAAAGCAAAATACAATTCGTCATTGTGGGTTAGGCGATTGAGCTGATTTACCGCCACGCCCGGCGATACAAAGGTCGCGTTGACATCTTTGACTGTTCTTAAAATAGACTGAAATACATCCACCAAATCAGCGGTATTGGTTGCGGTGTAAAAATCACCATTACCATTTACTGCCAAATCATTAAGAAAAGAGTTGGCAGTATTACCCGCAGCAAATCCTATGGTATGAGTAAAGACACGGCTACCAATTTTAGTGTCATCGCCATCGCTGATATTCTTCACCAAGTCTAGACCACATTTCTCGCCGCCTGAACCTCTACAAGAAGAACCGAGCAAGGTTTCTATTTCGGTCACACTATGATTATAGTTAGCACTTCCGTCAGACAACAATACAATGTGGTTATTGGTCTGACATACCTTGTCAGTAACTGGGCTAATATATTTAGCTCCGGTTGGAATATTCTCGTTAATACAATCATAATCGCTTAAATTTGTTGGATCGCAGCCATTTGGCAGAACTGAGTTCGAGCCCACATAAGATAAACGGCTACTCACTCGCGTATTTCTTCGCACCGTGGAAGACACCGAACTTTGCCCTCTAGTTAGGCCGTAATATACATCTAGTCCACCGTAATAACTGGCCGCTTCATAAAGCGTATCCACTATTGGGGTGTAACCACTGGGACTTAGGCCGTCTATTTGGCTGATTAAAAGATCGCGTACAGTAGATGTTTGACCAGGTGTTGATTGGCCCTCAAATTCAATCACCAACTTCACCGAACCTGATGGTTTACCATTGTATGTATAGGCTCCTCGAACACCGATAAAATCAGCAAAAATGAACATCATTTCATTACCAGACTTCCACCCAGGCCGGTTAACAATTTGCTGTACTATGCTTACAACTGAGGGGCTTTGATAAGTATAGTTTCGAATCCACTGAGGAATACTTGACCATGCAACCGCTGCAGTTTTTGGTTTGTCTCGTTGCATATATCTTGAATATCTTCTAAAGCTATTAGGGTCATCTTGATCGACACCATAAATATTGAAAGAAGCGGAACTACTGGTGCTATTCTGATAAGCAGTAAACTCTAAGTAGGCATTTGAGACCGTTGCACCTTGGGGTAACGCGAGGTTTCTAAATCTGACTCCCATATAGGCATTCGAAGAACTTCTAAAAGTTAACTCGTTACCTGTGGACTGATAACCGTCACTTCTTTCTTCTGCGTTATTAGACTGCGAGCTTACTTGATAGCTTAGACTGCCCTTTACACAACCAGTTGCCGTTGTATCATCATAAACAACAACTAATTGGGGACTTAACCCAGAACCATCTTCAAAGGATTTTGATAACCTTGCACTACTGGTAGTGACACTTTCGCCTTCAATCAACACGTTAAGAGAATTACTACCACACCAAGTTGACAGATTCACTACTTCTTGAATAACGCTGGATATATCAGCTGAAGCAATGGTTTCACCAGATACAGGCCAATCATTATCCGTATTCCATAACACCTCGTTGACTGTGGTGCTTCGCGATGAGATGTCGCTAAAGGCATTACTAAATGTGGTTGCGTCACCTGTAAGTTCTGCTCTTAAGGTTAAATCTGTTGCGCCACTATTAAAGTTACTTGAGTTAAAACGCACATAGGCGCTCGTTATCACAGCACCCCTAGGGATATTTAAATCTTGAAAACGTAAGCCCAAATGAACCTGAGTGGTACCCTCTGATACTTTTAGCCTGTTACTGCTTGTATTCACAATCGATGATATCTCATACGCATCATCAGTTGCCTGAGCAATAGAGGTAATAATCTCTGGAGACACATTGTCATCTATTGGCCGCACGGGATATAACACTGGGCCACCAAAATCTGAAAAACGCATTAGCCCGGCATTAATATTTGTAACAGACTGCAGGGTTTGCTTTAAGGCATTTTGTACCCGCAACATACGGGTTTCGGTTCCACCGTCTTTGCCACTCATACTGCCCGATGTATCCATAATAAAAAGTACATTTGGATCGTAAGTGACTTGACTTGAACTGGAGGTGCCTAAATATATTTCGAGATCATCGGCCCAAGCAAATGTTGGCGAGCCAATGGCTATTGTCAGCATGCATAATGCTATAATACGACTTATAGTTGTCATGATAAAAACCCTCTTTTTATTGGGTTGCCGGAGCGAAAACTGAGGCATTTAAAGTGTTGGCGACGGCATAATTACTATCTTTCATTTGGCCACACCCCTTTACAATAAAGATGTGACAGCTAATGTTGCTACCGCCAATAACGTTACTAGAGCCGACACAGGGTTGTTCGCGTACAAAAGCCGTACGAGACCAACTTTCAACCACAGGAGTATCACTGTAGTTACCGGCAACCGTATGTTGAGTGTCTTTTTCCAGACCAGCATTAGTTAATGTTCTATTGGTCCAAGCCGCATTTTCAAAACAGCTTAATTCTTGATTTACCATATCTATTTGTGTGCCTGCCCTCGCATCCGTAAGAGGGTCATTCAAGGCTGCGTTAGACAACAAATCTTCATCCTCTGACTCGAACATGACTGCCGCAATCGCAGACTCTGCTGCATCAAAGGCTAATGAACGTTTTTCCATCGACATGGCCATTTTGCTTTGTATCAAACTACTGGATACAGAAGATACCCCCAAAATTGTCAAACTCATTAATATGAGTAGGGCAAAAACCATAACCATTCCTGAATTTTTGTGTAGTGTTGTATGTTTCATATATTTCTACTTCGAATAAAGTTTTTGCTGTTACGCAAAGTGATAGTGGTTTCAAATTGTTTGAATAACCGTTCCTCGGTCGGTTGCAACGGACTCTCATCGAGCAATTTAAAATAAGGAGTGGGGGAAATAACAACGTTAGAATCTGCTTTAACTAGCACCGCGATCCTGATGGCAACCACCTGGCTTCCTGCGGCTTTTTCAACATCTAGCGTATCTGCATTAATAAATTTAACAGGCCGAGCCGAATTGTCTTGTGAGGCGGAATTATCAGTCACGCCATATTGAACCTGAAAACTATAGACATCATCCAAAAGAACATATGCCTTATCATTATCATTATTAACTGCAACTTGTTGACCACGTAATACTCGTCCGTCAAAGCCTCTGCACATCAATAAGTTATTATCCAAAAAATATTCATTAACAACAAAAAACTCTTCTCCGGCTAAATAACCAAAGCTATTGCCTCTACAATCTTGGCTAGCTTGCATTGCTACTACCAAAGTATCATTTCCACCTGTACCACCTTCTATAGAGCCAATCGTAGCTGCGCTGACAAAATCTCCAACGGTAGGAACAGGATTGTTTTGAACAAAGGCAGCCTCAGTAACGATATCAACATTAGCATTCAAGTTAGGTGCCAAAAGGTCGTAGCGCCCAGTCATCACTATATCATTACGTAATCTTGAGATAATAAAACGGCCATTTTCTTGTGCAGATGCAACAGCTCGATTGAGTCGCTCGCTCATATTATTGCTCACCATAATTTGTACTACTGATGACGCAATAAGCAATCCTAGGACAAGGGAAATCATTAATTCAATCAAACTAAATCCACTTTGAAGGCGCTTAAGTCTCATAGTGTGACCTCCACACTGACGCAGTCGTGTGGGGTTGTTTTGCCAATATTACAATTTGCATTTAAGGTGCGAGTAATACCGCGCCAATCCTCGACAGGCCAACTTAAAGTAATGATATGTTTTGACCCCACACTGCAAGCTTGTGCGTCAACTAAGTTGTTATCTTTACAGCTAAGATTCACCTCAATATCAGGATTCGCCGATACCGCCGAACATGACACTTCATATGAGTCAAATTTTGCTACTTCTGCAGCTGAACAACTATTGTTATGACAATCTGGGATCGAATTAGGACGGGTTAGGCAATAACATTGATGAGGTAAGCTACCACTAGCACATGTCATTCCTGAAAAGTTATATAAAGTTTGGTCAAAATAATCATTATCCACCACTAAGCCGTTTCCAAGAGACGAAAAAACAGCACTCACTCTCAAGCGCTCACTGAGTTGCTGGGCGACGAGTACAGACTGCGAGCGGCTTAAGGCTTCTGAGTTGGTATACGAACCCACAAATTGCAAATACGCCACTCCTAACAAACCAATAGACAAGATAAAAAGAGTGACCATCACTTCTATCATGCCTATGCCCTGCTGCTTATGTAGTTGTTTGTTTGAAGTTATGTATTTCACTGGTCACTCTCGTTTTAATACTAGCTAAACAAATAATAGTTATGGAGGGTATGGTAACTAAAAAACAAAATGTTTGGTTATTAGTGGGTAAGTAAAGGTATAAAATCTGATGTTAATGCAATTACTATCAGGGATTACAGGGTAATATCTGTACATTGCTGCGGTGTAGAGTCTAGCAGAGATCGTGGTTTTTGACTTAATTAAGGGCTTGCCGATGTACTTGTTGTTCTGAATTTAGTGTGAAAACTATTACTTGGCAGTATTGGTGCGATTTGACTCAAAATAGTTACTTTTTTGCCGACACCGCTGTTATTTATCCAACTGACTTCTACTTTAGCTGTTTTTAAATCAGCGACCCGTGGCAATTTACTAGGGTAAAATGGTTCTCCCACTTTGACCCAACTATCAGCTTTTGTATCACTATCTGTATCGACATAAAAATAATCAACAATTTTCCAATTCATATGATAGAGCTGCGTATTATTTGAATTAGCAGATAAAGCAACATAAATTGGTCCCGCGGCAATAGTGCCACCACTGTTAGATTTTATGTTGTTATATGAGTACTTCCCTACTGTGGTCTGTATTTGTTCAAAGAAACCTAAGTCATCCACTTTTTCTTGCGCCAACTGCATCGCCAAATATCGCAGATTAATTGCATTGTCTGCCATGACATATTGACTTTGCAGAGTCACATAACCCGTGACACCCATCATGATAATCAACGATGCTACGAGAATTTCAACTAAAGTAAATCCATTAACTTTTAACACCGTTAAAAATCTCGCCAACTGCCAGGTACTCGAGCCATCTCTTGCAGTTCGGGTTGCGCCACTAGCCCTTTTAAAACAGCGGCGTTATATACGACTTGTATGCTTTCGTTGTTTTGCCCCAATTGATGATTCGACGCCAACGCCCCCTCTATTGACGCCCCAACCTGCATATCAACTTGCACATTCAAAACTGAATTTGGCGGTTTAAAAGACAACACCAGACCATAAATAATAGCCGCTTTATCTAATTTTATATCGCCATCGCTAACGACCAAAATAATCGGTTTTGACTTTGTTGCTATCTGTTTTGCAAGTCCAATTCTACATGTTCCACTAATCCAAATTAGTCCAACAGAATTGTTATCGAGTGATTGGCAGTCAGCAAACTGATATTTGGCTAATTGTTTCAAGTTGCTCCAATTAGCTAGTGGGATATTAAACAAATAGCTAATTAAATCGACTGGGAATGTGCTTGAAACATCAACGATATCCACAGCTTTTTGGTTTTGATTCGACAGCGCCTGAGACTGGCATTGACCAAGATTATAGTCCACAAGATTGCAGGTATGACTCAAAGTCGCAGACAAAACCACAGCCTTATCTGACCAAACTGATAGTGGCAGCTGTTTCCCGCGCCCATCTGGATTAGTAACAACTTCAAATTGACCGGCTGGATTAAAGCCATCTTTCACCATCAAGGGGGCAACCGGTATATTATGTAATATTGGGTACAGCAAAAATTGTTCAATAACCTTAGCTGTGGCTAAACCATCCGCAGATTTTCCCGTTGAAGTAAGAGTCAAAAGACTACTATTACCTCCGAAAACACTCATAGCCTGTTGGCTAATGCCTACTGAAAAATGGTTCTTATCAGCCAACACTTCAACCACTGCACTGTTAGGTATGGATTTTGTTACCTTGATTAACGCTACGCTTTTTTCTAAACCCGCTTTTGCTGCAGCCCTAGCCCACTTTTGGCTTTGGTCATTAAGAATTATTCGATGTTCAAAAGACTGTATTTTACCGGTATACAATGTGACCAAAGTCACCATTATCAATAAAAGCACCACAGTTAATAGCACTATAGCTCCCTGCTGTCTGGCGATTGATAGGCCGTTATAAAAATATGACTTATTCATAATTTTTAATGCTAAAGCTGGTGCGCACACTTCGAGAAAGGTCTGGGTTTCTAACTAAGTTCGCGGTTAAAGAAACATGTATACGCACATGTTTGAGTTGTTGACTATTTAAGACTTGCTTAGAAAAGGATAAATCTGTGATGTGCACAACTTTCGGATCAGATAAATCTTGCCATTTATTAGCGAGGCAAGACAAACCACTTTGACGCATTTCTATGGCTTTATTTTTTAGACGATATCCATAGTTTTCATTAGTATTTACTGTATCCAACAGACCGTTTTGATTTCGGTCATAGGCAAAAGTAATACAACTATCTGTCGTTTCTGATGGATACTCTGAAAGCCTTATTGTTTGTGCATGAAAAGCACTGTTAAATGTTAGTGGAGTGCCTACCATATTTGCTGTCGATGCATGATATCCAGCTCGTTGTAAGTCTTGACTAAGAACAGCTAATACCGCGTTTATTTCTTCATCCAGTCTGGATTTTTCCAACAACTGATTGTTTAAGGCGATACCATGACCAACCAAAGATGCCATGGCGGTCATCGAAGCCAAACCTAGTGTCATTGAAATCATCAACTCAACAAGACTGGCACCTACTTGGCGATTGAGAGTGTTTAACATAATTGATACCCCCCCGTTGCAACCCCTAACGCACAGATCCTTACCCGCCCCATATTACTTAATATAAGTTTTAGTCGTTGGCTGCCGTCAGTAAAAACTAATGAACCTGCGTGTCCAACGGCTAGACCTCTTAAACCATCAAAAATCGCAACACTGTCCTTGCCAAATTTTAAGTCCCGCATACTAATTAGATTAAAATCTGTATTGGTGATTTTTTGCTCTACCCCATCGATAGTGCAATCGTTAAACTTGCTACAATCACATAAACCAGAATCACTTAACGCGGCGCACCAATATTTTCCTGATTGAAAAACCATAGACACACTCATGCCTTTTGAAATAGCTGATGACCGAGCTTGTTGCAATGCAAAATAGCCTGTTTGTATTGCACCTTTTAGCTGTAAATTTTTTTGCATAGAAGTAACTAGAGGTGCAGCTAAACTTGTGACAAGTGCAATAATCGCAATAGTGAAGAGTAATTCTAGAAGGGTTAAACCGGTACATTTGAACATAAGCAGCATCCATCCATTAGCGCTTAGGCAAACTACGCCTATAATAAATCCATTGCTTAAAAGATAGTTTATATTGCTAAATATGCACTAAAAGGAATTAACATGCATAACAAATCAATCGTTTTCTACACACAAAAATCTTGCAGCACCCTCTGTATCATAGGCATGTCACTTATCGAATTATTAATTGTGATTGCCATATTAGGTATATTAGCAGCTATCGTTGTGCCCTCTTTTCAAAACCAAATATTACAAGCACGCAGAGGGGATGGCATTAGCAATCTTTTGCAATTAAAAATACAGCAAGAAGCTTATCGGACAGAAAATATCAGCTACGCATCAACATTAAAGTTAATAATGCCTAACAGTGATTATTTTGTATTTTCTGTATCAAACGAAACGGCAACTAGCTATACCATTACTGCATCTGCGGTTGGTAGCCAAATGTCAGACACTAACTGCGCGACTATGTCGATTGACCAATCAATGCATAAAAATCCGCAACAATGTTTTAGGTAGTGGCCACACTAATACCCATTCGATTAATACAGATATCTGCGCCTTTAAGTATTTACTTTTGAATTGCCGGCCAGCATATTAGTGGCTGATATTGTTTTAAATGTGGTCATAAAAAAATGCACAGAGGAATAAATTCTCTCGGTTGGTCAAGTGTTTGCGTTTTCCTTCTGCTGGGATGTAGCTATACGACCAAGACCGTTACTGATCCAGAAAGCTCGAATAATGCCTCATCTGAATCCCAGCCCTTAAGTGGCATGCTACCAGTATCTCCACGAATTTTGAAAGGCCAATTAGACAATGGAATTACTTATCTAATTAGGCAAAATAAGACCCCAGAAAAACGTGCCGAAATACGTCTAATTGTTAAAGCTGGCTCGATTTTAGAAGACGATAACCAGCAGGGGTTCGCCCATTTTGTGGAACACATGGCCTTTAACGGCACTGAAGACTTCGACAAACAAGAAATAGTCGAATATGTAGAATCCATCGGCATGAAATTTGGAGCTCACCTCAACGCATACACCAGTTTCGACGAAACTGTATACAAACTACAACTACCTAGTGACGAAGCAGATACCTTAGAAAAAGGCATACATATTTTAGAGAATTGGGCGCATAAAATTAAATTTGATGCACTAGAAATAGACAAAGAAAGAGGCGTAGTGCTAGAAGAAATGCGCGCAAGACAAGGTGCTGGCTGGCGCATATTTAATAAACAACTACCCGTGATTTATCAAGGTTCTCAATACGCACTACGACTACCTATAGGCAATAAAGAAATACTCGAGCGAGGTGCTCATCAAGATCTAGTTCGCTTTTATAAAGATTGGTATCGACCAGAACTGATGGCTTTGGTCGCGGTTGGTGATTTTGATCCCAACCAGGTACAACAGCTATTTGAAAAATATTTTAGTAAGCTTGTGTTGGACCCAAAGCACCAAAAAACGAAGCCCAACTACTCCATACCAGATAACGTTAAGCCTTTAATAACGATAGAGACTGATCCTGAACTCACCAGAACTACAGTAGAAATTCAAATAAAACAGACTCACTTAGAACCCGTTACTTATCAACAATATTACCAAGCATTGGTTGCGCAACTTTTTATCAATATGCTAAATGGCAGGTTTGGTGAAGCGACCCTTGTTCCTAAAGCTCCCGTTATTGGTGCGGGTAGTAGTTTCGGGCTCTTTAGAGCAGACAAAAGTGCCTTTACACTAGCCGCTACTGCCAAACCTAAAAAAAGCAAAGCAGTAGTGGCGTTCCTGCTAACCGAGTTAAACCGAGTTTTAAAACATGGATTCACTCAGTCAGAACTTGATCGCTACAAACAAGGTTTATTAAGTAAACTAGACAATGCCGCCAAAGAAATCGATACCACTCAATCATCTAGGTTGGCTAATGAATATGTACGCCATGTGGTCAGAGGTGAAAGCATTGCCGGTATCGATCATTATTTGACGACAAGCCAAAAATTTCTGCCTCTAATCACTCTAGATCAAGTCAATGTCTTAGGCGAAACCTGGTTTACTGCCAATAATAGAATCATAAAAATATCAGCTCCTGAATCAGACGCAGCCAGTTTGCCCACAAAGGCTGAGCTACTGACCTTGATAGAACATGTCACACAACAGCAAGTCACTGCTTATCAAGATAGCCAAGTTATTCAACAACTTGTGTCAGAAAAACCCGAAGCCGGATCGATTATAAGTAAAGTTTACGATGAAAAACTCGATAGCCATATTTGGATGTTAAGTAACGGTGTAAAGGTGGTATTAAAACAGACCGATTTTAAACACGATGAAATTCAGTTTTCGGCTAGGGCCAATGGCGGATATTCACTGCTAGAACCAGAAACGATGTTTAAAACTATCATGGCCGCAAATATTATCGAAATGTCGGGCATAGCGAACTATACCTTAGCTGACATTACCAAGTTTTCGAAAGGCAAACAGTTTTGGGTAAGAACAAAAATTAATAGCGATAATCAATCAGTTACTGGTGCCAGTTCAGTAAAAGATATAGAACACTTTATGCAAATGTTACATTTGAAGTTTGTGGCTCCGCGTAAGGATAGAGAAGCATTTGACTCATACATATCGAGAGTAGAGTCATCTATTTCTGAAAGATTTAACAGTCCAAGTGGTGTTTTTTCAGAACAAATAAGACTGTCACAATACGCCACAAATCCTCGTTCCATAAAATTTGATGCAGAGGTTGTCAAACACCAAGATCTCGATAAATCTTATCTTTTTTATCAAAAACGTTTCGCAAACGCTGCCAATTTTAATTTTATATTTGTAGGTAACATTGACTTATCACAAATGGAAACCTTGTTAAGCACCTACGTCGCAACTCTTCCGACCGTCTCTTATAGAGAAAGCGCAATAGTGCATGACAACCAAAGAACCACAGGTAAATTAACTGTCAACGTTGAAAAAGGATTAGTTCCAAAAGCGACAGTGTTACTTAATTTTTATGGTGATTCACTTTGGTCACATAAGAACCAAATGAATATAAATGCCTTAGAATATGTACTAGGTAGTATTTTACGTGAACGTATCAGGGAGGAAAAAAGTGGCGTTTACGGTATTAGCGTAAAAAGTGCATTTTCTAGATTACATAATCAATATGCCACCAACATATCCTTTAACTGCGATCCCAATAGGGTAGAAGAATTAGTGGCTGAGATACACAAGGTAATAAAAATACTTAAAGTCAGTGAGACTGACGATAAATATGTTCTGAACTATATAGCACAAAAACTAAAAAGCAGAGAAACAAACCTGACAACCAATGCTTTTTGGAAAAGTTACTTACAATGGGATGCCGAACCCGACTACCAACAACTCGGCTTAAATGAGTTTGTTTCGCTAGTAGGAAGTATCAATAAGCAGGCAGTCAAAGACGCTGCCAATAGCTATCTCAATATCGACGATAGTTTGACAGCGATACTGCTTCCACAGACAACTAAAGCTAGCAGTGATTAAGAAATATTCTTAATCCGCAGCTCTTTAGGTACAGCGAATTCAATGTTCTCTTCACGGCCTACTCTTTCGATAGCTTTAGTAGCTCCCCATTCTTTTAAACGGTCAACCACACCTTGCACTAACACTTCTGGTGCTGATGCACCGGCTGTAACACCAATATTTGTTGCATTTTCAAGCCATGCCTGCTGAATGCAATCGGCGTCTGCTATCAAATAGGCTGTGGCACCAATTTTTTCAGCGAGTTCTCTGAGTCGATTAGAGTTAGAGCTATTCTGCGCGCCTACGACTAACAACAAATCACAATCAGCAGACAACTCCCTAACTGAATCCTGGCGATTTTGGGTGGCATAACAAATATCATCTTTACGTGGCCCTTCGATGGCAGGAAATTGGAGCCTTAAGGCATCAATCACATCAGCAGTATCATCTACAGATAACGTTGTCTGGCTACAATAATAAAGTTTAGATGAATCTTTAACAGATAGCGTTGCTACATCTTCAACCGATTCAACTAAATATATGCCGCCATTGGGGTTATCATACTGTCCCATAGTGCCTTCTACTTCGGGGTGCCCATGGTGTCCAATTAAAATACACTCAATACCTTTTTTACTGGCACGCATCACTTCCATATGAACCTTGGTGACCAATGGGCAAGTGGCATCAAACACTTTTAAACCGCGTGAATCGGCCTCTGTGCGCACAGCTTGGGAAACACCGTGAGCAGAAAAAATAACTATACTATCGTCTGGTACTTCAGATAATTCATCCACAAAAACCGCACCGCGTTCTTTAAGGCCATCGACTACAAATTTGTTATGTACCACTTCATGACGCACAAAAATAGGCGCAGGAAACATTTCTAAAGCCCGTTCAACAATAGTAATCGCACGGTCTACACCAGCGCAAAAACCTCGTGGATTTGCAAGATGGATCTGCATAGTTCTTCCTTATAACCTATCAAAAATTAGGGTTGGTTGACTGATAATATTTCTACGTCAAATGTAATAACCTGCCCTGCCAAAGGATGATTAAAATCTACTGTCACCGATTCCCCGGTGACTTCGCGAATGATGCCAGGTAATTCTGTGCCATCAGGCTGGGTAAATGCGATTATCATGCCTTCTTCGGCAGGTGTCTCAGCGCTAAACTTACTACGTTCAAGATGGTGTAAATTATCAGGGTTTGGCATACCAAAAGCATCATCAGCTTCTAAGGTAAATGATTTTTTATCACCTGTTTGAAGGCCTAATAAGCAATCTTCAAAACTTAGCGTAAGACTGCCATCCCCCATCACTAGCTTAGCTGGTTTGTCATTAACTCTAGTACTATCCGCTGCTGACCCATCGGACAGTTTCAAGTCAAAGTGTAATACCACTTCACTACCTTGTTTTATCAAGTTTTGCTCTAGCTCAGGCATGTTTTTCCTCTTTATTCTTAACCATATCAATAATCAACAAAACGGCACCTATACATATGGCGCTGTCGGCCACATTAAATGCTGGCCAATACCAATCTTGATAATACAACACTAAAAAGTCTATTACGTAACCATGGACTAATCGATCATAAGCATTGCCTATGGCACCGCCAATAATCAGGCTAAAAGCGATGGGTAATATTAATTGCTGTTTGGTGGTTTGTTTTAACCACCACAGCACCAAAGCACTAACAGCAATGGCGACAATAGTAAAAAACCAGCGCTGCCAGCCACCAGCATCATGTAAAAAACTAAAAGCTGCGCCATAGTTATATACATGAGTGAGGTTAAAAAACGGCAATATTTGGATTGCTTGATAGAGTTCAATATTCTCTAGCACTAAGGCTTTAGTGTATTGATCTAGCACCAACACCAACAATGATAACCATAAAAAGCGCCATCCCGTTTGAGTAAAAAGTTTAAGCATAGGCGCGTTTTTCGCCCTCGCCTTCAACATTATCCACGCAGCGGTCGCATAATTCTGGGTGAGCCGCATGATTGCCAATATCTTCACGATGATGCCAACAACGGCTACATTTTTGTGCCGATGAAACAGACACCGAAACCGACAATCCTGGAACTTCTGTCATTACCGCATTTTCTGGAACGTCTTTAGTTTCGATGACTGTCGCAGCAGATGTGATCAATACAAAGCGTAATTCATCTTCAAGCTTGTTAAGTAAAGTAAATAAATTATTGTTTACGTACAAAGTAACTTCAGCTTGCAGTGAACCTTTAATTTTTCCGTCTTTGCGGGTCAATTCAATACAGCGATTCACTTCATTTTTGACCGCTAGCACTTGTTGCCAAAAATCGTTACTAAAGTCAGCTGATAGAGTCACTTCATCTAAACCGGCATACCATTTACCGGTAAAAACAAATTCGTCTTGTTGCCAAGGCATTCCTTGCCATAATTCTTGGGCGGTAAAACTGGTAATAGGTGCCATCCAGCGCACCAATGCTTCGATAATATGATACAGCGCACTTTGACAAGAGCGACGGGCAAGACTGTCACCTTTTGCGGTATATTGCCTATCTTTAACGATATCCAGATAAAAACTGCCCAACTCAATAGAGCAGAACTGCATCAATTTTTGGGTTACTACCAACATATCGTATTTTTCGTAAGCTTCAATAATTTCTTGTTGGATACTATGAGCACGACCTACTACCCACTTGTCTAGCTCCACCATATCGTCGATAGCAACCAGATCTTTACTCGGATCAAAACCGTTTAGATTGGCTAATAAAAAGCGCGCTGTATTTCGAATACGTCGATACGCATCAGCTGAACGATTTAAAATTTCATCTGATACCGCAATTTCACTGCGATAGTCGGTAGATGCTACCCATAGGCGTAAGATATCGGCGCCTAATTTACCTGTGACTTGCTGAGGTGCAATAGTATTGCCCAAAGATTTTGACATCTTTTTGCCATCACCATCTACGGTAAAACCATGAGTCAGAACTTGTTTGTAAGGTGCATGGCCTGTAGTGGCAACAGAAGTCATTAAAGACGACATAAACCAACCACGGTGTTGATCAGAACCTTCTAGGTACAAATCAGCTGATGCTGGGATATCATCACGTTGGTCAACTACAAAATAGTGCGTTACACCTGAGTCAAACCATACATCTAAAGTATCAGGTACTTTGACAAAGGTTTCTGCATCGGCGCCGATTAAAGATTCAGGTTCAATATCCCACCAAGCTTGGATACCTTTTTGTTCCACTAATTCGGCTACTTGCTCCAGCAACTCGTCGGTACGCGGATGCAATTCACCGGTGTCTTTATGTACAAATAAAGCGATAGGAACGCCCCAAGTTCGTTGCCGAGAAATACACCAATCAGGTCTTCCGGCAACCATAGTTTCAATGCGGCTTTCGCCCCATTCAGGTATCCACTGAGTGTTATGAATTTCTTTTATTGATGCTTCACGCAAACCGTTTTTATCCATGCTGATAAACCACTGCGGCGTAGCACGAAAGATAAGAGGTGTTTTATGTCTCCAGCAATGAGGGTAGCTGTGGTTATAAACGTGGTGATGCAATAATGCGCCGTGCTCTTTTAACACTTCTACCACATGATCATTGGCTTTAAATACATGTTCACCAGCAAACAATTCTGTGCCTTCTAGATACACGCCGTTTGCGCCAACAGGATTAGCCACTTCTAGGCCGTAATTTTTGCCTACGATAAAATCGTCAACACCATGGCCTGGTGCAGTATGCACACAACCAGTTCCGGCTTCAGTGGTAACATGTTCACCTAAAATAAGTGGCACTTGGAAATCGTAAAAAGCATGGTGTAATGCTTGATTTTCTAACTCTTGGCCTTTACACACACCTAAGGTTTGATAGTTTTCAAAGCCAAAGCGTTGCATACAATCGGCTAATAAGTCAGTTGCGATCACTAAACACTCTTGACCTTGCTCGCCACTGACTTGAACCAAACTGTATTCTAGCGTTGGGTGGATACATACGGCGCGGTTAGCAGGTAAGGTCCAAGGTGTCGTTGTCCAAATAGCGACAGATATATCACCTGCAGGCTTAGCAGAAAAACGTGCAGCAACCGCATCAGCATCAACCGCTTTAAAACGCACATCTATAGATGGCGAGTTTTTGTCTTGATATTCCACTTCGGCTTCAGCCAAAGCTGAACCACAATCGGTGCACCAGTGTACTGGTTTAAAACCTTTTTCAAGATGCCCTGAACGCACCACATGACCGAATTCACGGATAATGTTGGCTTCTGATTTAAAGTCCATAGTTTTATATGGATTATCCCATTCACCCAAAATGCCTAAACGGATAAAATCAGCCTTTTGTCCTGCGATTTGTTTCTCAGCATAGTCTCGGCATTTTTGCCTAAATACCGCAGCTGTGACTTTTTTACCGGGTTTACCGACTTTTTTCTCAACCATTAATTCAATTGGTAATCCGTGACAATCCCAACCAGGCACATAAGGTGCGTCAAAATCCGATAAGGTTTTAGACTTAACAATAATATCTTTAAGAATTTTATTAACCGCATGACCAATATGAATATCACCATTCGCATAAGGGGGGCCATCATGCAAAATAAAAGGCGTTTGGCCTTTTTTAGCCTCACGAATTTGCTGATATAATTTTTTCTGTGTCCATTGCTCAAGCATTTTTGGCTCACGTTGAGCCAAGTTGCCACGCATCGGGAACTCAGTTTCAGGCAAATTCAGGGTATGTTTATAATCACTCATTGTGGCTTAAATCCAAATTGGTCAATAGTTACAGTAAAATATTAATATGCGGTTATCCCCTTCATCCTTGAAACTGCACGTTTGTTGGCTGCACTCATTCGCCGTCGCCGTGAAATTCCAATGATTTTGGGTATAGCAGTGTTTTTGCCGCTAACGCATCTTTTTGTATTTGTTGATGAAGCAACTCAAAAGAGTCGAACTTCATTTCTTGTCTGATTTTACTCACTAAGGCCACTGAAATAAATTGGCCATACAAATCATCGTCAAAATCAAACATATGTACTTCTAATTGTGAACGCTGACCGTTCACTGTAGGTCGATGGCCAATATTCGCCACGCCTGAATAACTTTTATCCGCCACTGAGACAGTGACTGCAAACACGCCATTAACTGGAGCCTTACAGCGCTTCAATAAAACATTAGCAGTAGGGAAGCCTATAGTTCGCCCCCTCTTATCACCATGTAATACTTTACCCGCAATGGTAAAGGGTCTACCTAACATCTGCTGGGCAAGGTCAAAATCATTATCGTTTAAGGCATCACGAACCGCAGTTGAACTAATACGACAATCTTCAAGACGAAAACTCTGAGTGCTGACCACGTCAAACTGGCACTTTTCGCCTTCTTCAACAAGTGTCGCAAAATCACCGACTCGGCCTTTACCAAAACGAAAATCATCGCCTACTACCAAGTATTTAATACCTAGTTTATCGACTAATAAACCTTCAACAAAATCAGTGGCACTAAAAGCAGCAAAACGTCGGTCGAATTTCACGCATAACAAACGATCAACACCTAAAGCTTTCAATTGAGTGTATTTATCGCGAAGCAGACTTAATCGGGCAGGCGCCTGGTCAGGAGTAAACACTTCTTCTGGTTGTGGTTCGAACACCATTACCGTAGAAGGCAGGCCTAACTCTTTAGCTTTTTCAACGACTTGGCTAAGTACAGCTTGGTGACCTAGGTGCACCCCGTCAAACTTGCCTATTGTTAATACACAACCGCGATGTTTATCACGAATGTTATGTAGGCCACGTATTAGTTCCACCGCACTCTCTTTAAGCTCAAGGCTATCTTTAAGCCCAGAGGCTCACTAAAAATCAATTAAAGGCGCGGATTATAACTGACTATAGGACGATTGAAAGCAGTAACCTTGATGAATCCGCATTTTTAACCTAAGGCACGCCCTAATAGCAATAGGCATATTATTTTGTGACAGCTTTTGTTGCTGAAAAAGTGCTTTTCCTCACCCCTAATATCAACAGGCTTACGGCGAACACAGAAGCCCCAAGTGAAATTAACTTTGCCAACTCAAATATTTTGTCTAGTAACGAAAAATCAACCCAAGAAGCGGCGTTTGGATTAAGCATGAAAATAACAATACCCATCAAGGTACTAGCAAACACTATCTTAATAATCAGGGTAATGGTTTGTGATGTGGCGATGTAAACCCCTCTCTTATGTAAAGCGCCATAAAGTAATAGAGCGTTCATTAGGGCAGAAAGTGAAGTGGCCATAGCCAATCCTACATAGTCAAACGGCCAGACTAAAATTAAGTTAAACAACATATTTGCCGCCATACACCAAATACCAAATTTAACCGGCGTCTTGATGTCTTGCTTAGAGTAAAAGCCCGGCGCTAATACTTTAACTAACATAAAACTCAATAAACCAAATGAATATGCCATCAAACTATGGGAAGCAAACGTTGCATCCTGAGGCGTAAATTCACCACGTTGGAATATGGTTAACAACATAGGCTCTGCCAGCATAAATAAACCGGTTGCGGCGGGAATACCCAAGAAACAGACCATTTTAACTGCCCAATCAATGTTAGCACTAAACGCTTTATCATCTTTAGAGACATGATTGTGAGACAAGGTAGGCAAAATGACAGTCGCTATAGCAATGCCAAATAAACCTAATGGAAACTCTAATAAGCGATCAGAATAATACAACCATGATATCGCCCCCGTACCTAGAAAGCTGGCAATGACAGTATCAAACAATAAATTGAGTTGGCCAACAGACACACCAAAAAGAGCAGGAATAATCAAGGTACGAACTTTTATAATATCAGGGTCTGACCATCCCCATTGGGGTTTGACCAACAACCCAGCCTTGAATAAAAATGGAAGTAAGAAAAGTAACTGGAATAGTCCACCCAAAAATACTCCCCAAGCCAAAGCAAATGCAGGCTCATCAAACCTTGGAGCCAAATATATTGCGCAACTTATGATGGCAACATTAAGTAGCACTGGGGTAAAGGCTGCCACAGCAAATTTATTTAACGTATTAAGAATGGCACCGGCCAAACCGGTTAAAGAAACAAATAACAGATAGGGAAAAGTTATCTTTAGCATTAACGACGCCAGTTCAAACTTTTCTCCTGCTGGTTCTCCATTAAGGTACTCAATAAACCAACCCATGCCAAAAAGCGCAGCCAGTATTGGCGAACCAATCACGCCTATAATGGTCACTAGGGTCACTATGACGCCTAAAGTGCCGCTGACCTTGGCAATAAATTGTTTTAGGTGTTCTTCGTCACCTTCATGCTTAACATCAGCCAAAACAGGTATAAATGCCTGAGCAAATGCGCCCTCTGCAAATAGACGCCGCAAAAAATTGGGGATTTTGTTGGCGAACAAAAATACATCCGCATTGGCACCTGCGCCCATTAAGTTAGCAATAACAGCATCTCTTACCAAACCCAAAATACGCGAGATAAAGGTCATGGCGCTGACAATCATGCCCGATTTAAATAACTTACCTGACACCTATTTATTCCTAACCAACCAAAACGTTATTATGCGTGAACAACAGACAAAGAGTCTATTTTTGAACAACTAATTTATGTCTGTATAGCAATTTGAATTAATTAAAGTAAAAAGAATACATTATTTGTTTAAAACCCCACGAAACTAATTGACATAAACGGACTTGATCCTCATAATCCGCACCCTTGAATTTTGACTAGAATTTTTTTGGGAGTTCCAACTTGGCTAACATCAAGTCTGCTAAGAAACGTGCCATACAATCGGAGAAGCGTCGCCAACACAACGCTAGCCGTCGATCTATGACACGTACATCTTTGAAAAAAGTACTTTCTGCTATCGCCTCTGGTGATAAAGAAGCTGCTCAAGCTGCATACACTGCAGCAACACCTCTACTTGACCGTATGGCAACGAAAGGTTTGATACATAAAAATAAGGCTGCTCGTCATAAGAGCCGTCTTGCAGCTCAGATTAAAGCCTTGGCTTAAATTTGTACTGATTCAAAAAAAGCGCCGGTGGCGCTTTTTTTATATCTGAAATTTGACTTTTATTTTAATGCTGGCAGCAATTTTTCTGCCCATGCCACCACATCTGCTTCGGGTTCAAGTGTTTCACAAGCATCGACTTCCAGTAGTTCTGACATTGGCTTGCCTTGCAGTTCGGATAATAGTTCGAAAATTTGTCGCCCTGCACCACAATACGTTTCACCATAACTACTATCACCAAGACCTGCTACGGCAAAGGGCTTTTGTTCCATCAATGGAAATTCGTCACGCAAGTCTTGAACAAAAAACTCTAAATTTGGGGGGATATCACCCTGCCCTGTAGTTGAACTAATAAATAACAAGGATGAAGCTTGTTTAAAGTCGTTCAGTGTCGGATCAGTGAACACCTCAGATGTCAGTCCTTGCGCACTAAACATAGTACTAACCTCTTCTGCCACATGTTGTGCGTTGCCATATACCGATCCTACAAAAATGCCGATTTTACTCATATTAAAAATATCCTAATTAGGTGAGGTGATGCCATGCACAGCTACAATAAATTTAAACTGTGTATTTTATGGTGACTGAGTTGCCATTTTTCTAGTAAGTTAAATATATTTTTATCTAAATCACAGCGTAAAAATAATGGAGCTTCAGATACTGGGTGAGTCAACAGCAAAGATTTGCAAGTCAAAGCTAGTTGATTAAAGCTAAATTGTTGACGTATGAATGAATTGTGCTTTCCATCACCGTGGGCGATATCCCCAACAATAGGGTGATTGATGTGGGCTAGATGACGCCTAAGCTGATGTTTACGCCCTGTTTTGGGCGTCAGCTGAACCAATGAATATCGAGCAGATGCATACTTGCCCACAGCAAATGGCAATTCAAACTGGTCTAGCCGATTAAAAACCGTGACGGCCTGTTGCGCAGCTTTATTTTGTTTAGCCATTTTATCAGCGATTTTGTCGTGTTTTTCCTTGAGGGCATAGTCTATTTCCCCTTGGTCAACAATATGCCCTCGAACTATCGCCAGATAAGTTTTCTCAATTACTTGAGTGGCAAACTGTTCACCTAATTTTCTGGCAATATCAGCAGATAAGGCAAACACCAACACACCAGACGTTGGCCTGTCTAATCGATGCACTGGAAATACATGTTGACCAATTTGGTCGCGTAACAACTGCACAGCAAACTGAGTCTCATGTTTATCCAGCATGCTGCGATGCACTAGTAGCCCAGACGGCTTATTAATGGCGACCAAATATTCATCTTGATAAATAATTGAAAGCAGCATGTTATGAAAGGGCAAAGACTGAATCAATTTCTTTGATCACTTGAATCACCCTAGACTGATTGTTGTTAGCGCCTAGACTTTGTTCAGCCATTGGCAATAGCTGAAGACTAACTGGCAATGTACTATGATTGCTGACTATCTCAGACATTTTGGGGATAAAAACAAACTGTAGCCATTGCTCGAATGGCATAGTATCGAATGCAAAAGGCAGTTTACTTTGAAGAGCATCATCTGATGGAGTAGAACTCGACCACAACATCGCGTCGTGTAGACTTTGTTCTAGTTTTATTATTAGAATTTCGACTTTTTTATGACTACGTGGCATGATCAACTGCTACTACCTATGAAAATAACCAGCAAGTTTATTTTCTAACCGAATAAGTTTCTAATGTACGTAAGAATAACATGAGTCAGATCAATACTATCAGCGAATTTTTACTCCAAGCTGGCACAGATTATCGAGTTTTCGACATGGCTCGTGGTATCAGGCCGCTTGAATCTCAACTGTTTTTAGAAATAGAAAATGCCACTATGCCCGCCCCTTATCCAAGACAGCAGCATGCTTGGTTTGGTATTTTATTTTTTAACAAACAAATGAGTCACGAACACTATATTTGGTTTGTGAAATTACCTTTAGATGAACAAGGTTTGGTGATTGGCGCTGCAAGACAACAATTTTTGCAGATAGTGGTGGATGCTCTGGGACAGACACTGGATAACAAAAACAATCCAAATAATCAGCTGCCTGAAAACCCATTTACCTTTGTTCCAAACCAACAACAACTGGCTGACTTTAATAGCATCGGCCGGGTTGAATTAAAAATACCTCTGTCAAAGCACCTAGAGTTAGTTGAGGAATATTTAACAAATCCTGAACTACACGACTGGCGCGCAGTTTCTTTACAGGGCATAGCTAATTTTACTGCATCCTTACATCAAGTTACTCTAAGGCAGCTAATGCTAAGGCAGTTTTCGACGCTCGCGCCAGATATGCAATATGCATTGTGTGCATCGTTAGAAAATCATCCGATAGATGAGGAAATCAGTACTCTTTTAATTAACTGGTATCATCAGGATGTAGAGGACGAAAAGAGGTTACACAGTGTGCTTCGAGGTTTATGTCAAAGCCAAGCCAAAGCAGCAGTTAACTCACTGATATCTTCTGTACTCAATTCAGAAAATGGACAAACAAGTGCAGCACTTATGTTAATTGCAGCGCGACATTGGCAATATATGAAAGAGTCATCAATCCTCGGCCTTTATGTCGAACTACTGGCCATTTGCGAAGACGAGCCATTTATTGGGTTGTATTCTGACCTAGTACAGATACCAGAAATAAGGGAAACAATGTTAGGAGTTTTACGCTGGCCTGAGAAGAGCTTAAAGCTGAGTCAGGCTATTGGCCAATTATTTGGTCAAAATACACCATGAATTTATTTGATTTAGTATTACTTATTGGCATTTTTCTGGTGGCAGCGATGTTTTGGCGTTTGCGTGCCATCTCAGAAGCGGTCAAAACACAATTGGATGCCTATTGTGAAAGGCAACAGTTGCAGCTTATTAGTGTGGCAAGGGTAAAATTCCGTATAGGAAGTTATAGAGGTAAACTTGATTTTCATAGTGACTTTGTTTTTGAATTTTCTGGTAATGGAGAGGATAGTAATCAGGGGCATGTGAAAATGATTGGTCTGAAAGTACAGAATATTGATACCCCAGCCTATCGAGTTGAGTGAATGTCTGTAAATGAGGGTCAAATACTATTTGTCGTGCCAAAACTTAGGTAGGCACAAATGAAAAAAGCGTGACTTGAAAGTTTTCAAGCCACGCCCTTAAAGAATTTTGAGGGTCCCTCTCTGCTATCCGTTGCAAAATCTATCCTTAAAATGTCCGTATTACGCCCTTTCCCTCCAATCTCAATCATCCCGATGAGCCACTCATCCCGAGTGTGTCCTTTATCCTTTTCATCCCATTTATCCCAATGGGGCACCTTACTGGTGTATCCCTTAATCCTTTAACTTACGGCTCCTTCGCAAGTCTCACATCACTGTGTTTCCTTTCCATTAGCTTTACATCCTTGCAAAACACTCGTCCTGAGTTCCTGTCCTTAATCTCGTATCCTATACGAGGCACTATCCATTGTGATCCTAGTCCGTAAGCTTTACATCCTTGCAAAGCACTCTTCCTGAGTTCCTGTCCTTAATCTCGTATCCTATACGAGGCACCATCCATTGTGATCCTAGTCCGTAAGCTTTACATCCTTGCAAAGCACTCTTCCTGAGTTCCTGTCCTTAATCTCGTATCCTATACGAGGCACCGTCCATTGTGATCCTAGTCCGTAAGCTTTACATCCTTGCAAAGCACTCTTCCTGAGTTCCTGTCCTTAATCTCGTATCCTATACGAGGCACCGTCCGTTGTGATCCTAGTCCGTAAGCTTTACATCCTTGCAAAGCACTCTTCCTGAGTTCCTGTCCTTTTAATGCAACGACCTTGTCGCATTGACTTCAATCCTGAAGTTGTCCAAGTTCATCCTTGATGTCATCCTGACTCATCGTGTTTCCTTGTGACAGGTATAAAGATAGAGGATATGAGAAAGTTTGCGAGGGGGGGAAAAAAAGAAAACCAGAATATATTACGGGCAGAAGTTAGATATAAAAATTTATTTGTTATAAAACATAAGGTTAAAAAATGCATGGGTATAAAATCAACAATAATTGACGTCTTTGCTTACGTCTTTGTACGAAATCTCTTACACGAAGGTAGCGTTATGCTTACAGTCTAATTTATTTAACTTCGCGAGGCCGAAACATTAAGTGCCCTTTAATATGCCCCACCTCTAATTCTTCAACCAAACTGTAGTGGCCATCTTCAAAAAAAGATAAACATTTTGGCAATGTCACATACATACCAACACCTTGACTATTGGGGTCTTCGAGCATAATACCTTCTATTGCGCCCATTAATATATGGCCTAATCCATGATGTTGTTGATCAGGGTGCACCCCAATTAAAGACAACATATGAAAATGCTCAGCAGGCACTCGTGCGCGCACTTTAGTTTCTTTTTCAACCATTTGTTTAGTACCAAAATAGCCTGCGGTCAAAAGCATTTTTAATCGCCAATGCCAAAATCTGTTAGGCCCTAACTCAGAATCAGGGCTCATTATACAAGCAACGGCAACTAATCGATCATCATCAAACAAGCCAATCATAGGCTGTTTAGCTAACCAAAATGCATTTAACTCTTCTCTAATTGCTGAGCGCAAACGAGACTCATAACCTTCTTTTTCGGATTGGAATATATCAACAAATAACGGGTCATCATGATATGCGAGGTACAGTATTGATGCGGCAATCTTTAGATCTTCGGCTGCTAAGTAAACAGCTTTGATGTTATCTACGTCTGCCATTTGTTGTTCTTGCATTTCCATGATGATTAGCGCCTATTATTTTTATGAACATTTTACCCTATGGATGTTAACTTGTTAATAGTTTGTTGCGGTTCAAGAAATTAATTATCAGAAAACACACCTACTCGTTATGAATACAACGTTGAGTGAACTGCTCACTGAGCATATCAGTGAGCACAAATATCTAATGGCTGATGGCGTTGTAAGCGCTTTCGCCCCAACCTACTAATGCGCTATTCTTAAAGACTAGAGGAGTACATTCGTCTTTTGTAGTAACGCCATCACCTTCTATACGTTGCGTTCGGTAATATAAGACTTGGTATGTATCGTCGCCATTTGCGTGAAACTCATTAAAATCTGCAATACCCATGCGATTTAAAATTTCGTCATAACTGGCATCTTGTTGTAATCGCGAAATGTGTTTACGGTTTATCTGCTCTTTGTCATGCCAGTCAGACTGGTGTCCATAATCACCATCACCGTCTACAGAAATAACACACCCACTCAAGCCTAGTGATAGTCCAAATAATACAGCCACTGCTAACTTGTTCATTGATAAATCCTTAATATTTTTTATTTTAGGTAAAGACTAAAGGTAGTCAATTTGACAAAGAGTATTCAAAATCGAGGCCAAAACGCTAACCTTTTGTTTTATATAAATATATGGTGATTACAACAACAAGTGGTTAAAATGGAATTAGTGTTTAAGATAAATATTTAGGAATTTTGACCAACCAAATGAGTAACATCGACTACATTATCAATCTGTGTTTTGACATTTCTGAACAGGGAAAAACGCCTTCCGTCGCCTTAATCAGAAATATGGCCCAGCATCCTCTGGCTATTCCCGAGGTGATTAAAGGGTTACAAAATTGGAAATCCAATCCTAGCAGCCGCCCCAAAAACCAAAATAAACAAATGAGTAGCGCTTCACCATCCAATAATTCATTACAACAGCGTGTCGCTAAATTGGAAAATCAGGTTGCCACAATAATGCAGCAACTGGCCAAGGTGTCGGATGGAAAAAAACCTTAAGTCCTTGCAAGTGACGGCTGTAAGGACTGAATGAAGACCGCCAAATTAGGCGCCACCACTTCTTTTGGCAAAAGGCCAACTTGCTCAAGCATCACTTCACCACTGGTGTTATCGACTGTAATAATGAAATCATCTTCGTCCGTTAAAGCAATAAAGAATGTTTCAGGCTGCTTCAACCGTCTTTTCATTAATATATGTCCAACTAGGTTTTGTTGTAATCGCTCAAAATCCCCCTGATTCCATGGCTGTAATAATTGTAAATAACCTTTATCTGTCTCAGCGCTTAGGTTATCGCTCCAGTATGCAGAATAAAAACTGATAACATCCTGATGGATTTTCATGTCCAACGCTTTTTCTAAATCATTGAAATTATCCGCTCCAGAGCGTTTAACGGGCTGCCAGTCGACCTTATCACCAGTATTTCCTGAAGTTGTATAACATTCTGATGGCCAGTCGTTGTCATACTCAACCATTAACATTTCTGGATGTTCTTTAGCTGTAACTAAATACCTTTGGACAAATTCATCTAACGCAGCGGTTACTTGTTGACTCATTAACATTCTCTTTCAACGACACTTTTTAGCTGGCTAATCTAACATCATTTTGAAAAAATGATATCTCAAGGTTTTGACGAAAGCAGTCATGGGGTAGACTAATTGAAATTACGTAGTAAGAATAATAAAGAGTCGATGTGAGCGAAAAAATTGATAAACAAGCAACGCTTGCCGGATTAAGTTTAGGCAAAGTGACTGAGTACAAAGAAATATACACGCCAGACTTGTTGCAAGCGGTTCCTAGAAGCATGAACAGAGTAGAATTAAATTTAGCGGCTGAATTACCTTTTTTTGGGACTGATCGATGGAATGGCTACGAATTATCTTGGTTAAATTCTAAAGGTAAACCCGAAGTGGCGATTATGCGCTGTGAAGTGCCCGCTTCTTCGTCAAATTTAGTCGAGTCAAAATCATTTAAATTGTACTTAAATAGCTTTAACCAAAGCCATTTTGACTCTATCGAGTTAGTCACTGCAGCTTTGACCAAAGACTTATCTCAATGTGCTGGGGAGAAGGTCAAAGTAATGTTATTCAAACCCGCAGAATTTTCCCAAATGCAAATTGGTTGCTTCGATGCAGTGTCTATCGACGATTTAGATATTGAAGTGAAAGACTATCAACTTGAACCGTCTAATTTAACCACAGGTGTTGAGCAGGTTGAAGAAACCCTGACTAGTGATCTGCTTAAATCAAATTGCCTGATAACCAATCAACCTGACTGGGGAAGTGTTTTTATTCGTTATCACGGTCAACAAATAAACCACGAAGGGTTATTGCGTTACCTTATATCATTCAGACAACATAATGAATTTCATGAGCAATGTGTTGAACGTATATTCTGTGACATTATGGCTAATTGTAAACCTAACAAGTTAAGCGTTTATGCTAGATATACCCGACGTGGCGGGCTAGATATCAACCCGTTTAGGAGTAACTTCGAAGCAATATACCCAGAAGTTAGACTGGCAAGACAGTAAAGCGACCTATATTTACAAAAACAACTGAAATCAGGTGATTATGCACAAAATTCAACTCAACCCTTTAGGCTCAATGAGCCAACTATCCCAGCTAGAAGTTAACTTGCTTAGCGAATCTACAGATAGTGACTTATACCAATTGTTCCGAAACTGCTGTTTAGCAGTTTTATATAGCGGTGCTGAAATTGATAACAGTGAAAACATATTCGCCCCCCATCACGACTTTGCAATCAATTTAATTAGTCGAGAAAGAGGGGTAAAGGTTGAATTAGTCAATCCACCAGCCCACGCTTTTGTAGATGGGCAGTTGATAAAAGGTGTGCATGAACACATTTTTTCTGTGTTGCGTGATTTATTACATATGGGGGCCAAGTATTCGGCACAGGCTTTACGTGTTACCCCTGATTCTGACTACATCACACATAGCGTATTTGATATGTTGCGTCACGCGCAAACCATAAAGAACACTGCAGAAATAAACATGGTGGTGTGTTGGGGTGGACATTCAATCGGTTCTGTAGAATATCAGTACACTAAAGAAGTGGGCTATCAGCTAGGCTTACGAGAACTCAACATTTGCACTGGCTGTGGCCCAGGAGCAATGAAGGGCCCAATGAAAGGCGCAACCATAGGTCATGCTAAACAACGTTATAAAAATGGCCGTTACTTAGGCTTGACTGAGCCAGGGATCATTGCCGCCGAGCCACCGAATGCGATAGTCAATGAACTGGTAATAATGCCAGATATCGAAAAACGCCTAGAAGCTTTTATTCGCCTTTCTCATGCAATTGTCATCTTTCCAGGAGGAGCAGGCACAGCAGAAGAACTACTGTACCTAATTGGTGTTATGTTAGATGAGCAAAACAAAGAACAAGTATTGCCTATCATTCTCACTGGTCCAGAACAAAGTAAAGCTTACTTTGAGTCTATTGATCGTTTTATTGGTGAAGCTTTAGGTCCTGAAGCACAGAAGTTATACGAAATAGTGGTTGGCGACGCGGCAAAAGTGGCGCAAATCATTAAGCAGAAACAAAGCCTAGTCAGGGATTATCGCAAACAAACTGGCGATTCTTATGGTTTTAATTGGTCGCTAAAAATAGCTGCAAAATTTCAGAGTCCTTTTATTCCGATTCACAGCAGCATGGCAGACCTTAATTTACACTTTGACCAACCCAAAACCGAACTCGCTGCCGCATTGAGGCAGGTATTCTCTGGGATAGTCGCGGGCAATGTAAAGTCAGAGGGTGTGGCTTTAATAAAAAAACACGGTCCTTTTCAACTCAGAGGAGAACCAAAACTAATGAAAATGATGGACGGTTTGTTGGAGTCTTTTGTTGAACAACAAAGGATGAAACTACCTGGAAGCAAATACTTGCCTTGCTATCAAATAACTGAATAATCAGTAGATAGCCTTTATAAGTTAAGATAACGAAAATTCACGTTCAACTCGCTGCAATCAATCCAGTATTTTTATATGATTAGGTTGGGTAAACATTAGAAAGAAGCACATGAACAAAAAAGTCGTAAAGAGAATTGTTATTGGTGTAGGTTTGTACGCTGCATTTGTCATGGCTGTCATCACGCTATATCCTGATAGCTCCAAGAATATGGATTGGCAGGACCGCGAGGAATACAACAAAGTTCAGATGTCTAAGCTTGAACTCGGCCTTCAGAAGAAACAAATATTAGAGTTACTAGGTAGCCCGGACATAACAGAAGCCAAGCGCAACGATAATAAAGAGCTACAAGTGATGTTTTATCGCACTCAGCACAAAAAAGCCGACGGCATTACTACAGAAGATGAATGTACTGCGCTACTTTTTGAGAACAATGAACTTATTGCTTGGGGAGATAGTGCCTATCAATCGTATGTTGATGGTTAAGTAGGCCCTATAATGCCAGCGGAAATAGTTCAACAACACTATGTTGCTCTGGCAAAGTTACTCAAAATTTATCGCACTGCGACTTTAGACAGAAATTTACTCAAAGCGTCACACAGCTTTTGCAAAAGTTTGTATGCAGCCGCCAAGGCTGATCCCGACCTGTTTTTTGCACAACCGCAACTGTACAAACCTCAACTACCATTTGTCGTCAACATTGCGTTTAATTCAGCGGTGTTAACGTGCTTATTAGCGGTTAGAAACAAGTTTGATCCGTCGGTCACTATTCAATTAATGTGTGGCTCAATAAGTATCTATGCATTAGAGCAGCCCTCGATAGAAAAACACTACCAAACCGATAAAAAAATTGAAAAGTCAGTCATAAAAAAAGTGGGTCATACCGACGCTAAATTTTCTCAGCTATTAAAAACAAATCAACAGCATATTTGGTTATCCAGTTACCTACTTTGTTCCCATATCCATTTAGCTCATTATCCTCGAGTCAGTCTGACTACGCCCGTCATTGCCTTAGCTTTTATGGCCAACAAGTTTGCGTTGTTATGTACACCCAATAAACATAAGCAACCTATTAGTTTTGCACTCGCCATCAAACACTTAAGCGTAAAGTGTTGTCCGAAATGGTATGCATTACTTATCCCATTATTAGAATATCCAAGTGCAACGCCACTAGGCAGTTTTATTCGATTGCGAGATGGTTCAATACATGTAGTGTTATCGCTAAATAACACAGGACTAATCACTAAACCTTTACCAACCAAACAATCTGTTGTGGTGCAACCGGATAAGGCGGATATTCAGCTCACACCAACAGACCAAGTAATTCACTGCTATCCATGTCAGCAACTCAATAGCTTTACTCGGCTCAATCAATGGTGGGGCAATGACTTGATGGATTGGCTTTCCAGCAAAGCTGACCAAAAACAAGTAGTGCCTTTTGATGCAATACTTCCAATGCAGGCTGCCCCGGCATCCTTATTGGTCATTCAAGACCAACTGAATCACATTAATGCTGATATAGCGGTGATTGTTAAAGCAATAGAAAAAGAGCCTGCTTATGCTCATCAACTGCAAGTTTCTGCATCTGTTAGTAACCGACAAAAGCAGCCAGTACAAAACATTAAACATGGATTAGCCATGCTTGGTTTTGAACGTACTAGTAGTATTTTATTACAACACTCTTTACTGTCCCGTCTTAACCAACAATATTTTCCTCTACAACAGGCGTTATTAAATTTTAGTCAGTTTTTTGTATTTATCGTAAGTGAAATCGCAGTAAGAACTAAACTCGTATCGCCTGAACTAGCAAGCACAACTGCATATTTTGTTGTGTCTAGACTGTTTACCCTACCTGCTATTCGTACGATGTGTCACTGGGAAACATCTACACTTGCTACATTTAAAGTGGCAAGTCTAGTTAAGATAAAAGAACCCGAAAGCCTCAAAAATGGCGCATTTTTGTTAGCAAATGCATGGCAACAAAACAAACAAATATTAGAGGTGTTACAGCAATACGATTTAATCATGCAGAAACAGGAAAACAAACACTCAACCCGTCAACTTTGTTGTCTACTTGGACTAAGTTTAACCCTCGCCCACGAACATTATTTTTCAGGGACAGTGCGCTGCAAGGAAACTGCATCCTACTTTAAGCAGGGATTAATTGAGCTAGGCATAAGCCAAGTAGAATTAATGAATATGATGACGGATATAGTCTCCAATAAAAACGAATTCTGTCATCTTGAGTAATGACTTAGCTTTCTAAATCTTCTTTTATTCACTTCACTTTCGGCTAATTACTTTACCAACCAAGTAAGTTCTACTATGTTTATGTTGGTGCATTTGCATCAACATGGAATCAACAAAAAGGAATTTATTAATGAAAAAAATCATCTCAATATTATTACTATCCAGCGTGTTTTTGACAACTTCAGCCAATTTTGCGATTGCAGATACGGCAAAAAGTAAAATCAGTCAACAGCAAATGACTATGGTCAATTTGAATACAGCGTCTTTAAAGCAATTGGTTACCTTACCGGGTGTAGGCAAGAAAAAGGCCGCAGCCATCATCGAATACCGGACAAAAAATGGAAAGTTTAAGTCTGTAGACGACCTAGTAAAGGTAAAAGGTGTCGGTAAAAAAATGCTTATGAAATTAAAAGGGCAGGTAAAAACAAGTTAGATAGTATTTAAAATTTAGGCCGTTCAACATGAATGTGAACGGCCTGTTTATTAAAGCTTTAAGTCTGTTAGAAATGACTTAAATTCCTCACCCAATTCAGGATGACGCAATGCATACTCAACATTTGCAGTCATATAACCTAATTTGCTACCACAATCATGGCTTCTACCTTTCATGTAATAAGCGTCGACTTGTTCTGTTTTCATCAAAATTGAAATAGCATCCGTTAACTGCACTTCGTCACCTGCGCCAGGTGGTGTGAATTCGAGTAAATCCCAAATTTTTCCAGACAACACATAACGTCCCACAACAGCTAAGTCAGAGGGTGCATCTTCCAGATCAGGTTTTTCCACCATATCGTGAATTTTACCCGACTCACCTTGCGATAACTTCAAGCCTTCTAAATCAACTATGCCATATTTACTAACATCTTCTTGAGGGACTTGCTCAACCATTATTTGGCTAACACGGCTGGTGTTAAACTTAGCCACCATATCCGCCAAATTGTCTTTTTTAAGGTTACTAGTGTATTCATCGATGATTACATCAGGAAGCACCACGGCAAACGGCGCATCACCTACCATAGGTCGTGCACACAGCACCGCATGGCCTAAGCCTTTTGCTACACCTTGACGAACATGCATAATAGTCACATCTTTTGGACAAATAGCTTGTACCGCCTCTAACAATTGGCGTTTAACCCGCTTTTCCAATGTAGCTTCAAGCTCAAAGCTAGTATCAAAGTGGTTTTCAATACTGTTTTTACTGGCATGAGTAACCAAAATTATTTCTTTAATACCGGCTGCAACACACTCTGCTACCACATACTGAATAAGAGGCTTATCCACCACAGGCAACATTTCTTTAGGGATAGCCTTAGTGGCTGGTAGCATTCTTGTTCCCAATCCTGCTACTGGAATGACTGCTTTTTTCACTTGACTCATATTTAGTGTTCCTTTACTGATAAACCACGACCAATTGCATAGTAATGCAATCCGTATTCCATCATTAACTGAGGTTCAAATAAATTACGTCCATCAAAAATAAGAGGTACCGATAATTTCTCTTTTATTAGCTCAAAATCTGGAGCCCTGAATGCTTGCCACTCGGTACAAATCACTAAAAAGTCAGCACCTTCTAAAGCCGACTCTTTTGTGCCAACAAGCGACAAATCGTCACGACTACCATAAATACGTTGGGTCTCTTCCATAGCTTCTGGATCATAAGCCTTAACACTAGCGCCGGCTGCCCACAATTTTTCCATAAGAACCCGACTAGATGCTTCTCGCATATCATCGGTGTTGGGCTTAAATGACAAACCCCACAATGCCACTGTTTTACCCTTTAAATCGCCAGAGAAGTGTCTGGATATATATTCGAACAATTTTTCTTTTTGCGCATAGTTCACTTCTTCTACCGCGTCGAGTATACGAGCGGTATAACCTGCTGCAGATGCACTGCGAGCAAGCGCTTGCACATCTTTAGGGAAACACGAACCGCCATAACCACATCCAGGATAGATAAACTGATAGCCAATACGTGGGTCAGATCCTATGCCACGGCGAACGTTTTCAATATCTGCACCAAAAACTTCAGCAAGGTTAGACATCTCATTCATAAAACTAATTTTGGTGGCCAACATACAATTAGCGGCATACTTAGTTAGCTCGGCACTACGAATATCCATCACAATAATTTTGTCGTGATTACGATTAAAAGGTGAATACAACTCGCGGAGTTTCTTCTCTGCTGACTCGCTGTCAGTCCCTAAAATGATACGATCAGGACGCATACAGTCATTTACTGCCGCTCCTTCTTTTAAAAATTCAGGATTAGATACCACATCATAAGTCACAGATTTACCAGCATCAGATAAAGTATTATTGATCTTAGTCTTAACTTTATCCGCTGTACCTACCGGTACAGTTGACTTATT
>Ga0209712_10000421_pt1 | contig 38423 bp, 37 predicted proteins | sample ArcOceMetagenome_FD_187443 | JGI IMG/M metagenome (GOLD analysis project Ga0209712, IMG submission 187443) | Marine eukaryotic phytoplankton communities from Arctic Ocean - Arctic Ocean - Greenland ARC118M Metagenome (SPAdes) (version 2) | ecosystem: Environmental > Aquatic > Marine > Oceanic...
TAGAAGCTTCCATAACGCTAAAAGTTTCAAAAGAATCATTTGCAGTTGGAAATTCCACAAGCTTTTCGGAGATATTTTCCGTGCTATTTCTTTGTGGAACATCTGTCAAATGGTTCTTTAATGCATCAATATTTAAATTGAAATACTGTGCTTTTTTAGGATTGGTTTTTCGGAGCTTAAGTTCCTTTTTAGAAGTGTTTTCTTTGGCAGTCTTAATCCAAAATGACCCATTTTTTTGTGCAAATGAATTTAATGAAAAGATTAAAAATAAAAAGATCGACAAATAAGTTGTGTAATTTGTTTTCATAAAAAGTTAAATGATTTTTACAAAAATATCACTATATTTTGAATCTATTACAAAAACCCTGTTTAAAATGCTTTCTTCAAACAACAAGTTGATGTTTATTCTTTTAATGTTTGCTGGTTGTAAATCAATAAATAAGCCCGTTGACACATCAAAATCTTCGGTTCAATATTTCAATAATTGTCCAGAAAATGGTGATTGTTCTTTAGAAATTTTAGACAATCAAACCGCTAAAATTGAATACGATAAGTTCAATAATTCATATATTACTTTAGAAGAAAGCAAAACGACTTTATTAAAATTTAAATATTTGCGATCTGAAGTTCCAGGAACTGCAGATAGTGGTTATTATGAGGTGATTTATTTAAATATTGATAAGATAGATCCAAACATGGTTTTAAAAGATAAATCTCTCGCAGAGGTGGATGCTATATTTGGTCGAATGTGTTTTTGTACAAAAGAAAGCACTGGCTATTTCCCAATAAGAAAAGGTGTTTTAAAATCAAAAAAAAATAAAAATAATCAGCTTGAAATCGATTTTTATTTCACAATTAAAGACGTTCCGCATTTTGTTAAATCAATAAGCGAAACATTTGACATTAGTAATTAAGTTTAAACAATTGTAGCCTTGGTGTTTAAAATGGAGAATTGATTCATTGCAATAGGTTCTCCATTTGTTATGCTTTACGTCCTCATTTGGGTTATAAACTCTTTCGTTCGGTTTCCTATTCCTCAGAACAGAGAGGAATACTAAGTCTGAGGTTCTATAGCTAATAAAGCAACCCCTTTTATAAACACATGACTGATTTTATGCTTGTCAAATAAGCGACTAATTTTAGTCGTTTGGTTTAATAAAGTTTGGTTTTATTTCTATTGATTTACGTAATTTCCTAAAATATATATTTAGATCTTCAGTAAGATGGTCTGTAAGTTGTTTTTATTTCAGTTGATAAAAAACACTAGTAATTACCCCATGGTGGCTGCTTGCTTTTACCAACAATTCCCAATCCATTTCTGAATTGCATAGTTGATTTTTAAGTGCACTTTCGTTACTTTCAAAGGGTAAGGTGGTTGCGATCATCTTTTTAATTCCCCCCCTCTGTTTCTTAAATGGCATTAACAACAATTTAGAATGGCAGTGAGAGAAATTGATAGTATCAAAATAGTGTTTAAAGAAAATAGGCATTTATTTTAGCAGTACTAACAAAATTGTAAGTTCATCGAGGTTTTTAGATGCTGTAATAACTATTTTAACAGAGAAGCAGCCAAGTAATTTCGACTTTTTTATTTGTTTTTTAAGAGTTGGGGCTTCTAACATAACTTGTAGTTTATTTCTTAAAAAAAATATTTTTTTTAAGAAGAGAAAGTTTTCTTTATTGAAATTTCAAGTAAAAAAGTTGTGTAAATATAAAAAAGTATTTTATGTTTGTAGCTCTAAAATCCTACTAAGTATTGCAACCAATGATACTTTTTGAGAAGATATTAATTATAAGTTGATTGAAGTAAAATAATGCTTTGTCCTTATATATATTTAATGTCTCAAATTGAAAACCATTGGTTTGTTGTTGTTACCAAACCACAAAATGAAAAAAAAGTTGAGCTCCAATTAAACCAAATTGGGATACCAGCTTATTGTCCTGTTCGCACCGAAATACGTCAGTGGAGTGATCGTGCAAAAAAGATAAAAGTTCCACTTTTGCCTTCAATGCTACTTGTTAAAATTCCTAACAATCTACGAAATATAGTATTTGACTTTCCTGGTGTTCGGCGCTATTTGTACTGGCAAGGAAAGCCAGCTATAGTCAAAGAGCACGAAGTTGAAGTATTACGACAAGTCTCAGGTTCAAATTTTAAATCAGCGAAACTCCATAAGCTTAGGGCGGGATCAAAATTAGACTTATCAACTTTTGGTATTCCTTATTCAAACGGGACTGTTAAGTACACTTCAGGTAATCAGTGCTGGGTAGTTATTGATTCTTTAGGGTATGTATTAAAGCTACAACTGTCCTAGTTTAGGCTTTTGCTAGTTAATCAAGTGTTATTTACGTGAATTTCAAATATGAGACTTTGTCTCAATTTTAAAAATTTATTTGTGGGACTCACAACGGCGAAGCCTTTCTTAATTATACTAATCCAGTCCTCTTTATACCCTAGTTAAATACTTTATGTTCTGTTAGACACACTTATCACATCACGTACTAGACTTCGTATGATGGTCAAGTTCTTTGCCAATGAAGCCAATAGTGGTTATCTAAATGGCCTAGCTTTAGAGTTTGGGGAGTCCACTAACGCAATACGACTAGAACTAAATAACCTTTCTGATGCTGGTTACTTAATTAGATGGAAAAGTAAAAATAAAATTGTGTATGCAGCAAATATAAAACACCCACTTTTTAAATTACTTCAACAAATTATTCGGCATCACCTTGGTCTTGAACAAATTGTGTCATCCGTTATTAATAAGTTGGGATCGGTACAAGAAATTCATTTGATAGGAGATTATGCTAAAGGACGCGACTCCGGAACCATAGAGATAATTTTAATAGGCCAAAACATTAATGAGGATTACCTTGTGATTCTCCAAAATAAATTAAAAAAGTTAATTAATCGGACCGTTCTGTTCTACGTAAATAGCACCATTCCATCAAATGGTATTGTCATTTATTATCAAAATAATCCGAACCAAAGCTAGGTATTAACCCCCTAGAATTATTGCCGTTATCGACCTAGGCTATGTCGGTCTTCCGCTCGCTATTGAATTTTCTAAAAAATCTCCTCCAGTGCTGTTAATGTTAATGGTTTTTTAAATATGTTAGTGCTTCTAGAGATCAAAAAGTAAAACGTTTTGTTTATACTGCTAGTAGTTCTACTCTATGGTGACTCGACTAAACTTCCTAAAATAAAAGATGAAATTGGCGCACCTCTATCCCCTTACGCTATTACCAAATATGTAAACGAGTTATATGCTACAGTATTTAAAGGAAACTTTAATTTAGATACTATTGGATTGCGATATTTCAATGTTTTTGGTAGAAAACAAGACCCAATGGGTGGATATGCAGCAGTAATTCCTAAATTTGTAAGACAATCAATTAATCATGAATTTCCTTTAGTTAATGTAGATGGTACTTTTTCTCGTGATTTTACTTATATTGATAATGTAATAAAAATGAATAATTTAGCGTTTACAACAGAAAATAAGTGGGCACTAAATCAAATATATAACACAGCTGTTGGTGATCGGACTACTTTAGTCCAACTCTTGCGTAGTTTAAGAAAATATTTATCTAAATTTGATCCAGCAATTGCAAAAATTAATAGTACATACGGTCCAAATAGGTTAGGGGATGTCCCTCACGAACAGACCTCTGTTGAAAAAGCTATTAAATTATTAAATGATAAACCAACTCATGACTTCGAAAGCGGAATTAAAATTGCTGTAGAATGTTAATGGGAACAGTTTAAAAATTAACCATAAAATGAGTATAAGAACAATTTGCTGTATTGGAGCAGGTTATGTTGGAGGTCCAACGATGTCTGTAATTGCACAAAAAAACCCATTTATTAAAGTTATTGTAGTAGATATGAATCAAGCCCGGATCGATGCTTGGAACAATGAAGACCTTTCTAAATTACCAATTTACGAGCCTGGATTGGCAGAAGTTGTTAAAGAAGCTCGTAACAGGAATCTGTTTTTCTCTACAGATGTAGATAGTGCAATTAATGAAGCTGAAATGATTTTTATTTCGGTTAACACCCCTACCAAAACCTATGGTGCTGGAAAAGGAATGGCAGCCGACTTACAATATGTAGAACTATGTGCTCGTCAAATTGCTAAAGTTTCAAAATCGGACAAAATTATTGTTGAAAAATCGACTCTTCCTGTTAAAACAGCAGAGGCTATAAAAGATATATTAGAAAACACAAATACAGGAGTTAAGTTTGATATTTTATCCAATCCTGAATTTTTAGCTGAAGGAACTGCAATTCAAGATTTAGAAGCACCGGATCGTGTTCTTATTGGAGGGGATCAAACAGAAAACGGATTTAAAGCTATAGAGGCTTTAGTCAATATATATAAAACATGGGTTCCAAAAGATCAAATCATAACTACAAATTTGTGGTCTTCTGAATTGTCTAAATTAACAGCTAATGCTTTTTTAGCTCAACGCGTTTCGTCTATTAATGCGCTGACTGAACTTTGTGAATCTACAGGCGCAAATATTGATGATGTTTCTAAGGCCATTGGAACTGATTCACGAATTGGTCCTAAGTTTCTAAAAGCCTCGGTAGGCTTTGGAGGCTCTTGTTTTCAAAAGGATATTTTGAATCTAGTTTATATTTGTAAATCTTTAGGTCTAAATGAAGCTGCAGACTATTGGGAACAAGTGATTATTATGAACAATCATCAACGAAGTCGTTTTGCTCGCCAAATCGTTAAATCATTGTATGGAACAGTGGCCGCAAAAAAAATAGGGTTCCTAGGCTGGGCATTTAAAAAAGACACGAATGATACACGAGAATCAGCTGCGATTTACATCGCAGATGCACTTATTGAAGAACATGCTTTTGTTCAGGTTTTTGATCCTAAAGTAACTGCTATTCAAATGCAATTAGATATAAATGGATTAAATACACGATCAGAATCTGCAAACGATAAATTTTTAGTAAATCATAATGACCCTTATCAGGCATTGCAAGGTACTCACGCCGTTGCAGTTATTACTGAATGGGATGAGTTTAAAACCTATGATTGGCAAAAAATTTATGATGGAATGCAAAAACCAGCGTTTATATTTGACGGTCGTAATGTTTTAGACAAAACAAAACTTGAAGCTATTGGCTTTACATATAAGTCAATAGGAAGATAACACATGAATAAAAAGATAATTTTAGTTACAGGCGCTGCTGGATTTATAGGGTATCACATTTGTGACAGCCTTTTAAAGCAGGGGCATTTGGTTATTGGATTAGATAATATTAACAATTATTACGATGTTAATCTTAAGTATAATCGCCTCAAAGAATTAGGTATCTCTCGTGCTGATGCCGAACCTTTTAATTCTTTAGCTGTAAGTTTAACCTTAGGGGATCAGTTTCGATTTATTCGATTAAACCTTGAAGATCGAAAAGCTTTACCTGAGCTTTTTAAATTAGTTCAATTTGATAGTGTTTGTAATCTTGCAGCCCAAGCAGGTGTTCGCTACTCAATAGAAAATCCTGAAACATATATTGACAGCAATATTACAGGCTTTTTAAACGTATTAGAATGTTGTAGACATCATAACGTTAACCGACTCGTGTATGCAAGTAGCTCTAGTATTTATGGAAATAGTGATGCTGTGCCTTTTCAAGAAACGGCCAATGTAGATAAGCCAATTAGTTTATATGCAGCAACTAAAAAGTCAAACGAGTTGATGGCTCATACTTATAGCCACCTTTATAATATAGAAACAATTGGTTTACGCTTTTTTACGGTCTATGGTCCTTGGGGACGACCTGATATGGCTATGTTTCTTTTTACAGATGCAATTTTTAAAGGAAAGCCGATAAAAGTCTTTAATAACGGTCATCTGTCTCGTGATTTCACTTATATTGATGATATAGTCAAAGGAGTAGAAAATACATTATTGAAACCTTCTAGAAATAAAGAATTATACAAACTGTATAATATTGGAAACAGTCAGCCAGTACAGCTTTTAGATTTTATTGAAGCGATTGAAAAAAGTACAGGCAAAACAACAGAACATATTATGATGCCTATGCAAGCTGGCGACGTAAACCAGACCTGGGCTAGTGTAGAGCGCTTAAAGTATGATTATAATTACATGCCAAATATTCCAATTGAAAAGGGAGTAGAAGCTTTTGTAGCATGGTATAAATCTTATTATAAGCAATGAAAATAAAATTGGTTTTATTAATAACTTGTCAGATCCATCCCTTGTCTGGAAGACACTTGTAGTTGAGGTCATTGATAAACAGCTTAATTATGCGGTCTTATTCCCTGGAGTAATTCCTCCTAATCCTGCACACTTACTGGCCAATGGCAATTTTGAAACACTCATTAATAAAGCTAAATTGATTTATGATTATGTTATCGTAGATATGGCACCTACTATTTTAGTCACCGATACTTTGTTGGTTTCACATCTCTCCGATGCGACATTATGTGTGGTACGTGCAAATTATACGGAAAAAAAACTAGTTTCTTTCTCCGAAGATCTAAGTAAATCAAATTGACTTAAAAATATGGTTTACGCTATAAATGGAATCAAAGAAAATAGCTCATATGGATATAACTACGGCAATGGAGATACAGAAACGGAAAGTTAAATAAAATTTATTAAGATGCTGTCAATGCTTTTAAATCTTTAATGGTGTTTACCGGGTCTGAGCTTTTAAACACAAAACTTCCTGCAACTAATACATCGGCTCCTGCGTCTTTAAGTGCTTTGGCATTTGCAGAGGTCACACCTCCATCAATTTCTATGAGCGTTGAGGCTCCTTTGGATGTGATAAGCGCCTTTAGTTGCTTTACCTTTTCATAGGTATTTTGGATAAAACTCTGGCCTCCAAAACCAGGATTTACACTCATAATACATACCAAGTCAATATCATTAATGGTATCTTCAAGAACATTTATGTTTGTGTGTGGGTTTAATGCCACACCAGCTTTCATACCCTCTGATTTTATGGCTTGTAATGTCCGATGCAAGTGCATACACGCCTCATAATGTACCGTTAAAATATCACTGCCAAGCTCAGCGAAAGTTTTTATGTAACGGTCGGGATCAACGATCATTAAGTGAACATCAATAGTTTTTTTTGCATGTTGCTTTATCGCCTTTAGTACCGGCATACCATATGAAATATTTGGAACAAATACGCCATCCATGATATCAATATGAAACCAATCGGCTTCACTTGAATTAACCATCTCAATATCTCTTTGAAGGTTAGCGAAATCAGCTGCTAAAATAGATGGTGCAATTTTGGTGGTGCTCATGAGTTTGTTTTTATGATTGCAAAAATAATATAAAAAATAAACCCCTACCAAATTGGCAGGGGTTTTGTTATTAACCTAAGTAGGTTTTTAATATTTTACTTCTTGAAGTATGTTTTAAACGACGAATAGCCTTTTCTTTTATTTGACGGACGCGTTCACGAGTCAGATCAAAGGTTTCTCCTATTTCTTCTAAGGTCATAGGGTGTTGATTTCCAAGACCAAAATACAATCTAATTACATCTGCTTCTCTAGGGGTAAGCGTTTCTAAGGCACGTTCAATTTCTGTTCGTAATGATTCATGTAATAAATCTCTATCTGGGTTTGGAGACTCCCCACTTCTAAGAACGTCATATAAGTTTGAATCTTCACCCTCAACTAAGGGTGCATCCATAGAGACGTGACGTCCAGAATTTTTCATAGACTCTTTAACATCGTTAATAGTCATATCTAATTCCTTTGCAATTTCTTCTGCACTAGGAGGACGTTCATGCGACTGTTCTAGGAACGCATAGGTTTTATTTATTTTATTTATGGAACCAATTTTGTTTAACGGTAAACGAACAATACGAGATTGTTCTGCCAATGCTTGTAAAATTGATTGACGAATCCACCAAACGGCGTAAGAGATGAATTTAAACCCTCTAGTTTCATCAAAACGTTGTGCCGCTTTTATCAATCCTAAATTTCCTTCATTAATTAAATCAGGTAAAGTTAAGCCTTGGTTTTGGTACTGTTTCGCTACAGAAACTACAAAACGTAAGTTTGCCTTTGTTAGTTTCTCTAAAGCAATCTGGTCACCAGCTTTAATTCTTTGCGCTAATTCTACTTCTTCATCAGCAGTAATTAAATCAACTTTTCCAATTTCTTGAAGGTATTTATCTAAGGATGCAGTTTCTCTATTGGTTACCTGCTTGGTAATTTTTAGCTGTCTCATTTGAAGCTTTATTTAAAAGTGGTTAATTGTTGTGTCATTTAGTTATACGATCATTTGATATTAAATGTTACAAAAAAAAACCGTTTTTAATTTAAAAACGGTTTTTTAGATTTAATTAAGTGAAACTTAGCTGATTTTAGCGTCTGCTATCACGTCCACGATTGTCACGTCCACCAGAACGTTTGTCATCTCTTGGCGGTCTTGCAACATATCCTTCAGGCTTTTCTATCAAAGCCTTACGCGATACTTTTTCTTTACGAGTTCTTGGATCTTGACCAAAGTACTTCACATCAAAAATATCACCCATATTCACAACATCAGATACATTTTCAGTACGTTCCCATGCTAGTTCACTTACATGAAGTAATACTTCGTTTCCAGGTGCATCCATATATTCTACAACCGCTCCAAAATCAAGCATTTTAATCACTTTAACTTGGTAGGTGTTTCCTACAGTTGGTTTAAACAATAAAGAGTCAATTTTAGTTAACACAGCATCAATACCATCTTGGTCAGTTCCAAGGATTTCTACAATCCCTTCTTCAGTTACGGGATCTTCGTTGATTACAATCGTAGTTCCTGTTGTTTTTTGAAGTTCTTGAATTACTTTTCCACCAGGCCCAATAAGCGCTCCGATAAATTCATTTGGAATTGTTCGAGTGACCATTTTTGGAGAGTGAGGCTTCACATCTTCAGCTGGTACAGCAATTGTTTCTGTTAATTTATCAAGAATATGTAGTCGACCTGCTCGTGCTTGTTTCAAAGCATTTACAAGAATTTCATATGGTAATCCTTTTATTTTAATGTCCATTTGACACGCAGTAATCCCTTCAGAGGTTCCTGTTACTTTAAAATCCATATCTCCTAAGTGATCTTCATCTCCTAAAATATCAGATAATACAGCGTAACGATCGCCATCAGAAATTAATCCCATAGCAATTCCAGAAACAGGTCGTTCAATTTTAACACCTGCATCCATTAATGCCATTGTACCAGCACAAACAGTTGCCATTGAAGACGATCCATTTGATTCTAATACTTCAGAAACTACACGAACTGTGTAAGGACAGTCTTCAGGAATCATTCCTTTTAACCCTCTTTGTGCAAGGTTACCATGTCCTACTTCACGACGAGATGTTCCTCTTAATGGTCTCGCTTCACCTGTACAAAAAGGAGGGAAGTTATAATGTAAGTAGAAATTCTCTTCTCCTTCATAAGAAGGCATGTCGATTTTATTTGAATCTCTTGAAGTTCCAAGTGTTACTGTGGCTAACGCTTGCGTTTCTCCACGAGTAAAAATAGCAGATCCGTGTGTTGAAGGTAAGTAGTCAATCTCACACCAAATTGGTCTAATTTCATCTGTCTTACGTCCATCTAAACGAACCCCTTCACTTAGTGTTAATTCACGTACAGCTTCTTTTTCAGCTTTACTGTAATACCCGCTAACGAGATGTCCAAACTCTTCATTTTCCTCTTCAGTAAATGATGCTTTAACTTCTTCCTTAACTTCAGCAAATGCTGTACTACGTTCTGCTTTTGAAGTTCCTTTTTTAGCGATTGCATAACATTTGTCATATGCCAAAGCATGAACACGTTGCTCTAAGTCTTCATTGACTTCAGCAGTTTCATATTCACGAACTTCTTTTTTTCCAAATGCTTCTGCAAGACGTACTTGAGCAGCGACTTGAATTTTAATGGCTTCATGAGCAAACTTAATAGCGTCTGCCATTTCTTCTTCAGAAACTTCATCCATTTCACCTTCTACCATCATCACAGAATCTGCAGAGGCTCCAATCATCATTTCTAGATCAGAATCTGCTAATTGTGCACGGCTTGGGTTGATTACGAATTCGCCATTTACACGAGCAACACGTACTTCAGAAATTGCACATTCAAATGGAAAATCACTTAATTGAATAGCTGCAGATGCGGCTAAACCAGCTAAAGAATCTGGCATTACATCTTCGTCATGAGACATTAACTGAATCATTACTTGTGTTTCTGCATGGTAGTCTTTTGGAAATAATGGACGTAGTACACGATCCACTAAACGCATTGTTAGGACTTCACCATCACTTGGGCGTGCTTCTCTTTTGAAAAATCCACCTGGATAGCGTCCTGCTGCTGCAAATTTTTCACGATAATCTACAGTTAAAGGTAGAAAATTTACATCAGATTGTTTGTAGTTTGAGACCACAGTACATAACAACATGGCTTTACCCATTTGTACAACTACGGATCCATGGGCTTGCTTTGCGAGCTTACCCGTTTCGATGGAGATTTCTCTTCCATCGCCGAGGTCTATGACCTCTTTAAATACTTTTGGTATCATAATTTTTTGTTCTAATTAAACATTGGTGTTGTGTTGTTGTCGTTGTGGTGTGACCAATGAAAAACTCTAATTAGCTTCTTCTATTATTTATGAACTTTAAAAGTGTTAAAACCTAAAAAAAAACCACGCATGAAGCGTGGTTTTTAATATTATTTTCTTAATCCTAATTCTTTAACAATCGCACGATATCTTAAGATATCTGACTTCATTAAATAATCTAATAATGAGCGACGCTTACCAACTAGTTTTACTAGTGATCGTTCTGTGTTGTAATCTTTACGATTTTGTTTTAAGTGACCTGTTAAATGATTTATTCTTTCTGTGAATAAAGCAATTTGTCCTTCAGAAGACCCCGTGTCTTTGGCATCTTTTCCGTGTTTTTTAAAGAGTTTCTCTTTAGCTTCTTTTGTTAAATACATTCCAATATTATTTAAATAATTTTTATGCGTTAACTACGTCTATCGTAATCAGTCCACAAATATAAGGATTTTCAGGAACCTAAAGCCTCTAGTTTTTATTTTATTTTGAACTAGGATGTCACCCTTTAATTGAGGCTTAAGCATAAAAAAAGAGCCTTTAGGCTCTTTTTTTATGCCGTTAAAGGATGTTATTACAACACATCCCCGGATATTGTAGAATTTAATACAAGTTTGACATCAAAGCTTACCGGCGTGTTATCCACAGTTCCAGAAAAGGTTACTGTGATTTGTGTGGCTTCTTGTAATTCGTCAGCAATTGCATTTAGTTGTGTAGGATCACCAATAGGGTATTCTGTGTCCTCGATGTCAGATTCTTCAAGGTTGATGTTGTCAAGAGAGATGCTGGTTTCTCCGAAAGTCATACTGGCTGCTGAGAGTGTAGCTTCTGAATCCCCTGTAAAGTTATCGATTTCAAAGGTTAATGAATTGATGACAACATGACTAATTAAGTCTAAATCATCTTGAATTTGATTGATCGACGCCAGATCAAATGTTACTTCGTCGTTCAAAGTTTCAGGACCTTCTTCAGAAATACTAACATTAAATTCTCTCGTTAAGTCTTGAGTGATATTAAACTCTGTTAATTCATCTAAAATTCGTTCTGCTTCGTCACAAGACAAAAATGTGATTGTTGCAAGAAGCAACATGCTTATTTTTTTAAAATTTTAATTGGTTTGTTTTTTTGGTTAATATTGTTAACAGCTGATTAGCTAATATCAAGTATTTTATGATACTTACTTTATTTTGAAATCCCTTTTATTTAGGCTCTAAGGGGTTGATTTGAAATTAAATCAATGTACTGGTTGACTTTGTTTTTTAACTCATTTCGGTGTGTGATGAAATCAAGAAAGCCGTGTTCCATAACAAACTCAGCTGTTTGAAAGCCATCTGGCAACTCTTTTCCAGTGGTATCGCGAACTACGCGAGGTCCTGCAAATCCGATAAGAGCCCCTGGCTCACTAATGTTTATGTCTCCTAGCATTGCAAATGATGCTGTTGTACCTCCAGTAGTTGGATCCGTACAAAGAGATATGTAAGGGATGCCTGCGTCTGCTAATTGAGCTAATTTTACGGAGGTTTTGGCAAGTTGCATCAAGGAAAGTGCGGCTTCCATCATTCTGGCACCACCAGATTTCGAAATAATCATAAACGGTAATTTCTTGTTAAGAGCGTAGTCTGCCGCACGAGAAATCTTCTCTCCTACAACAGATCCCATAGACCCGCCAATAAAGCTAAAATCCATACAAGCAATTACTATTTTCTTCCCTTTAGATTTCCCAACGGCGGTTCGGACTGCATCTTTAAGATTTGTTTTTAATTGTGCTGCTTTAAGACGATCCGTGTATGCTTTTTTGTCTGTAAACTTTAAAGGATCCTTGGAAGTAACATTACTGTCCAGCTCTGTGAATTTATTATCATCAAAGAGCATTTCAAAGTATTCGTTACTCCCTACACGTACGTGATAACCATCTTCAGGACTCACATAGAAATTTCTTTCTAGCTCATCTGTTTCAATGATCTTTCCAGTCGGAGACTTATACCAAAGTCCCTTTGGCGTATCTCTTTTCGCTTCTGTTGGAGTTTGAATTCCTTTATCTTTTCTTTTGAACCAAGCCATATAATTTGTATCTAAACTGTAAAATTAAAGTACAAAACTACACAATTTTTATAATGTATCGACATTATTTAAGTCCTCAAAAGCTTTTTTAAGTCTATTGATGAATGCTTTTTCTCCTTCACGTAACCAACGTCTTGGATCGTAGTATTTTTTATTAGGAACATCGTCCCCATCAGGATTACCAATTTGAGCCGCTAAATATGCCTCGTTCGTTTTGAAATCATCACGAACTCCGCTCATAAAAGCATATTGCATATCAGTGTCAATATTCATTTTGATTACTCCATAAGAGATACCTTCTCTAATTTCCTCAACAGTAGAACCTGAACCTCCGTGAAATACAAAGTCAATATGATTTTCTGAAACCCCATATTTTTCTGTAATATGTTCTTGAGAATTTTTAAGAATTTTTGGTGTTAGTTTAACATTTCCGGGCTTATAAACTCCGTGTACGTTCCCAAAGGCAGCTGCGATAGTAAATTGGTCACTTACTTTGCTTAGCTCTTCATAAGCATAAGCAACTTCTTCGGGTTGAGTATATAACTTAGAAACATCAACATCGCTATTGTCTACACCATCTTCTTCTCCACCAGTGATTCCTAATTCTATTTCTAACGTCATGCCCATTTTTGACATGCGCTTTAAATAAGTTTTACAAATTTCTATGTTTTCTTCAATTGGCTCTTCAGATAAATCTATCATGTGTGAGCTGTATAAAGATTTTCCTGTTTGTGCAAAATGAGCTTCACTAGCATCTAATAAACCATCTATCCAAGGAAGTAATTTTTTAGCACAATGGTCTGTATGTAAAATTACTGGTACACCATAAGCTAACGCCATTTCATGAACATGTTTAGCTCCTGCAATTGAGCCAGCGATCGCTGCCTTTTGACCTTCGTTAGAAAGCCCTTTTCCAGCGTTAAATACGCCACCTCCATTTGAAAATTGAATAATCACTGGGGCATTTAAGTCTTTGGCAGTTTCTAAAACACCGTTTATGGTGTTAGATCCAATGACATTTACTGCTGGAAGCGCAAAGCCTTTTTCTTTAGCAAGTTTAAAAATCTCTTGAACTTCGCGTCCTGTAGCAACGCCTGGTTTGATGTTGTGACTCATTTTGTTTGTTTTTGTTGTAGGTGTAAAAGTAATGATTTTATATAGTTACGTAAAATTTATCGAATAGGATTCGTTGTTTTTTGTACGAAAACGATATCGCTAAACTTAGGTTTTAGAAAGGGTAATTTATCCCAATATTGTATACAGCATTACTGAAATTAAAATCGTTAAGCCAGCGGTTACTGTTTCCGTAGGTAGGGTCATATGCTTTAAAACCGGTGTCCAGCCTTAAGATGAAAAAATCAAAGTCATAACGAAATCCAAATCCAGCTCCGACAGCAAGATCTTTTAAAGAGTCAATATTGTTAAAGGTAGCTTTTCGGTCTGTTACATCGTCTAATACATTCCAGATATTCCCTGCGTCTGTAAAAAATGCGCCATTCATTTTTCCAAAAAACTTAAACCGATATTCAAAACTAAAGGCTAGTTTCATGTTGGCCTCATTAAATTCGTTGTTGTTATCTGAGGTTCCTGGTCCAAGGTCATAAGCTGTCCATGCTCTGTTGTCATTAGATCCACCAGCAAAAAAACTTTTAGAGAATGGTATACTAGAAGCATTATTGAAAGGGATTGCAATCCCAAAAAAACTTCTTAACGCCAATACATTACTACCTCCTAAATCCCAGAGTTTAATTTGGTCAACTTCGGTTTTTATGTATTGAGAAAATGGCACTCCGTTAACTTCATAATTTCCATCTGAATTATTTTTAAGGTCTAATAGTTCAGAAAAATTATAAAGTAAGTTTCCAGCAAATTCAAACTTAAGTCTGAAAATTGAGAAATTGGTATCAAAAGCATTCTCTTTGCTATTACGCACATAATTAAAGTTGCTGGCAAGGATAAAATTGTTTTGTGTTAAACGATTTTTACGTTCTCTAATGTTTCTGACAGTTTGAAAATCATTTGGATTTGAGTTTTGAAAATTGTCGTCAGCACTTACCAAATTAATGAATTCATCTGCCATAGATATCATTAGTTCTGACTGTCCACTAGAGTTGGTGGCAATAAAATTAGAGGGTGTGTTATAGCTTTCGATAGCAATATTATCTAGACGACTAAACGAGTTTTGATATACGCTGAAATAATTTTCTGGATTCAGGTTTCTAACGAATTGAAAATTAATAAGATCGAGTGTATTTATTGCTTTTTTGGATGCAAACCATTTATAGCTAAGGACTCCATTAAAAGTTTGTTTGTCAAGTCCTATGTTTGTTTGTCCCGTAAATCCTGTGCTAACTCGAGTGCTGGGAGACATGTATTTAGGAATTATTTTTTCAGTTTTAAAGGGGAAAAATAAGCGAGGTATGTTAAGTTTAATGTCTGCGCCAAGTTCATTGATGTCAAAAAATTTCTGTCCAGTTTTCGCAGCATCTTTAGAAGCGCCAACAGCACCAAGCAACGACACTTGGAGGGTTTCAGCCCCTTTAAAGAAGTTTCTAATAACAATCCCAGAAGAAAATGAAAGCCCCACTTTTTGGATATTACTTTGTGATACATTAACGTCAAAACCTATTCCGTATTTTTTCTTTGGAATTAAATAAATATTAGCAGTTAGGGTAGAGTCTTTGTCGTTTTCTTTATATTCTATGTTTGGATATTTAAACGTTCTAAGCTCATTTAAATAGCGATATGTTCTCGAGCGATCTAAATCTTTAAAAAGACTTCCTTTAGCAATCAATATTACATTAGTTAGTGCTCTAGGTTTGTATTTTAATTTTTCATATGCATATACATTATAGTTGTCAAAGCTTGCGGAATCATTAATTATTTTTGAGCGGTTCTCAAATGTTGCATCTGTAAAAATATTAACATCTTTGATTGTATATGTTTGAAATGGCACTCTTACAATTGAGTCGTCATTTCGGATAATTCTGTTTTGTATTTGTACAGATACATCTACCTTTTTACCAGTTGCAATAGTATCATTTTCAAATCTGATGTAGTCTTGGGTAAAATGATAAGCCCCCAAATTTCTAAATGCTGTTGTAAGTCGACTTCGTTCTTCTTCAAAGTTGGAAATTAAAAATTGCTCACCTTTTTTTAATTTTGAGCTGGTCTTTAAGTTTTTGTAAAGCGAGTCAATAACGGGAGATTCTATTTTCTCAGAAATCGATCCAATATGATAGGGATCTCCAGTGTGAATTTCAAAAGTTAATTTAGCTTTTTTGGAGTCTATTGTATCTACTTTAAAGTCAATCTTTCTGTCAAACCATCCCTTTGAGAAATAATAGCGTCTAAGATTTGTTATTGTTTTATTGATTTTTAATGAATCTAATAAGTTTGGTTTTTCTCCAGTTTTCTTCAACCATTGATTAATTCCAATTGAGGAGGCTTTTAATTTATTAAGTTGTTTTTTAGAAAGTCTTGAAATCAGATTTTTTTCCCGCTTAGGTTTTTTGTGTAACCAGAATTCAAACAAGGAGTCTCTGTTTGGTCTTGCTAGATTATAAATATGTAGTTGGAGTGGAATTCCAAATAAATGGGTGTTTTTTTTCTGAAATGACAGCTTAGAGAGTGCTTCTGTTTTTCTTTTTTGACCGTTTACATAAAAACTATTTTCTGTCAATAAGTAATCTGTTGGCCCAACTCTTTTCACTACATTACAAGCAGTAAAGAAAGTGATCAATATGCATCCAGCGATTATTTTTGTCAGAGTTTCTTTCAACAATCAATAAATAAAATTTAGATTTACTGTCTAAATTATTAATAACCAAAAGTACATTTTTTAGATGTTAACTAAAAACCAAATAAAGTTAATCCACAGTCTCAGTCAAAAAAAAATTCGTGTACGGCATCAGATGTTTGTTGCCGAAGGAGTTAAAGTGGTTCAAGAGTTTTTAAATTCCAATTACAAATTGGTTGAAGTTTTTTCAACCGATATTAGTTACTCTAAATTTAGTTCAAATTTCACTGAAGTCAGTTTAAAAGAATTATCTAAAATAAGTAGTTTTAGTAGTCCTAATAAGGTGGTGGCTACATTTAAAATTCCTTCTCCGTCCATAGTTAATTGGTCGGGACTTGTGTTGGCATTAGATGCTATTAATGACCCTGGAAATCTAGGCACTATTATTCGTCTTTGTGATTGGTTTGGAATTAGCGATTTAGTTTGTAGTGAAACGACTGTTGATTGCTATAATTCGAAGGTAATACAGTCTAGTATGGGGTCACATACAAGAGTTAATATTACGTATGCAAATTTAGAAACTGTCTTGCCACAATCTAAGGTTTGCTATGGTACTTTTATGGATGGAGTCTCAATATATGATCAGAAATTAGCTAACAAAGGAGTTATTGTATTAGGAAATGAGGCTAATGGTGTGTCAAAAGAAATTGAAGCGCTAATGGACTCTCGTATCTCTATTCCAAGATTTGGAGGGCTAAAGCAAACAGAAAGCTTAAATGTTGCTAATGCAGCAGCCATTATATTAAGTGAATTTAAGAGGAACCCTACTGAAAAGTAAAGTTGATAAATAAACCTCTTGTCTGCATTTGTGTGAGATTACTTGTCCAAGGACTGTTGGGGTCAACATCTTTTACTAATTCATCCTGCATTGAGAAAACGCCACGTATAGAAGGCGTAAATTTAAACCATGTCAAATAGAGGTCTATTCCAATGCCAAGCTCGTAATAAAGATTGTTTTTTGTAACTCTAAAAGTGTTTTTACTATTGTCGTCAGGATTGTTCTCTTGGCTAGACAGGTTTAAACCAGTTGAAACACCACCTACTACAAATGGTTTGATATTATTAATCCTTTTTGTTGAGAATTTCACAAGAAGAGGGATGTGAACAAAGGTTGATTGTATTTCACGAACTAAGTCTTTTTCTTCATAAGAAATTCCATTGAAAAAGGTGTTGCTAAAATTTAATTCTCGTCTAGAAATTACCAACCCAGGTTCCAAACGAATATCTATGTAGTCATTGATTCTAATATTTCCAACAAGCCCTACATTTAGCCCCGTAGATTTAAGAACTTGAACATCATTAACGTCTGAAGTATAGTCGATGTTATAATCATAAACATTAAACCCCAAATAATATCCATAGGACAGCCGAGGTTTGTCAAAGTTCTCATTATTCAGCACTTTTTCTCTACTAAACAACTGAGCTGAGATTGACTGAGTAGTAATTAAAACAACAATTAATAACAAAAACTTCTTCATGCTTATTTTTTTGCGGCACTATAAATAGTGGCAACCCCAAATGTTTGTGGAAATGCCTTACAGTCAATAAACCCAGTTTTTTTCAAAATATTGTTAAAAGCCTGTCCATAAGGAAATTTTGAAGCGGATTCACTTAGATAACGATAGGCTGATTTATCTTTTGAAAATAATCTTCCAATAAGCGGGAGTAGGGCTTTAGTGTAAATATAATAGCCTTGTTTAAAAGGAAATTTAACTGGAACGGAAGTTTCTAAAATAACAAAGAGTCCATTAGGTTTTAACACTCTTAAGATTTCAGCTAAGCCTATTTCTAGATTTTCAAAATTACGAACCCCAAAAGCAACTGTGATAGCATCAAATGAGTTGTCATCAAAAGGCAGGTTTTCTGAGTCTCCAACAACCATTTCAATGGTATTGTCAAGTTGTTTTTTTGATATTTTTTTTCGACCTACATCAAGCATGCCTTCACTAATATCTAACCCAATAATTTGAGATGCGTTAGTTTTAGTTAAATTAATTGCCAGATCCCCTGTCCCTGTTGCAATATCTAGAATATTCGTTGGTTTTTTTTCAGAAATAATCTGTACCACTTTCTTACGCCATTTTATGTCAATACCAAAAGAAATAACTCTATTTAAATCGTCATATTCATTGGAAATTGTATCAAACATTTTAGCAATTTGTTGTTTTTTGCTAAGCGCACTATCTTTGTAAGGAGTTATTTTTTCAGACATATGTGTTGAGACCTTTTTCTTTATTAAATTCAATGCAAAGAAATGCAATTCACAAACAAATCCCTAAAAATAACGTATATTTGCACATCTTATTAACTGATGATTAATGAAAATTATTATAGCCGGTGCAGGTGAAGTTGGATTTCATTTAGCAAAGCTTTTGTCTTACGAATCACAAGAGATCACTCTAATAGATCTAGATAAAGATAGCCTTGCATATGCAGACAACCATTTAGATATTAAAGTCATTAAGGGCGATGCAACTTCTATTTCAATATTGAAAGATGCTAGGATTCTTAACTCCGATTTATTTATTTCTGTGACTTCTTCCGAAACCTCTAACATTACTTCTTGTGTTTTGGCTAAACAATTAGGTGCTAAGCGCACCATTGCTAGAATATCTAACCCTGAATTTATTAATCATAAAGAAGAAGTTGGATTTACTAAATTTGGTATTGACGAACTAATTTCACCAGAATCTCTGGCAGCTTCAGAAATTGAACTGTTACTCAGTCAGTCGGTTTTTAATGATACTTATGAGTTTGAGGATGGAGCACTAACAATGCTTGGTCTTTCACTTTCAAAAGATGCTAAAATCATAAACAAATCAGTTAAAGTTGCTGCTCAATTACTCTCAGATATTCACTTTATACCAATAGCGATTCAGCGATCGGGTTCTCATTCAACAATTATTCCTAGGGGAGATACTATTTTTAATGATGGAGATCGTGTTGTTTTTATTACTTCAAAAGGCGGAGATGAAGAGCTTTGTAGACTTACTGGGAAACAGAAAACTGAAATCAAAAATATTATGATTTTAGGTGGTGGAAAAATTGGACATAAAACGGCTTGTGACCTTTCCAAAAACTTCAATATTAAACTCATTGAAAAAATTAAGGAACGCGCATTTGATTTGGCAGAGCAACTGCCTGATACTTTAGTTATTCATGGAGACGGTCGAAATGTAGATCTTTTAGAAGAAGAAAACATTAAAGATATGGATGCCTTTATTTCTGTTACAGGTAATTCGGAAGCTAATATTATGTCTTGTTTAGTTGCTAAATCAAAAGGGGTAAAGAAAACAATTGCTTTAGTCGAAAACATGGATTACTACGAGTTGTCGCACTCCATAGGAATTGACACTCTTATTAATAAGAAACTTTTGGCGGCTAATAGTATTTTTAGATACATTAGAAGAGGCGAAGTGGTTGCGATGACCAAACTCAGTAATATGGAAGCTGAGTTGCTTGAATTTGTTGTTAAGCCAACCTCAAAAATATGTAATGAATATATCAAAGAAATAGAATTTCCACTATCCGCAACTATTGGTGGTGTGATAAGAAATGAAGAAGGATTCATTGCTTTAGGAGACTTTAAAATTGTTTCTGGAGATCGTGTTGTTGTTTGTTGCTTACCACAGTCGATAAAAAAAGTAGAGAGTTATTTTGACTAAATCTATCCGTAAATGAAACTCAATTATAAAATTATTTTTCACTTTTTTGGGCTCTTGTTATTATTTAATGGGGGGTTTATGCTTCTTGCTGCATTTTTAAGTTTTTGTTACAAAGATGGTGCAACATTTATGTTGTTTTTAGCAGGGATATCAGTTTTAGCGTTTGGTGTACTGACTATGTTATGTACCAAAAATCACACAAAAGAAATGAACAAGCGCGAAGGCTATTTAGTGGTGGCTTTTGGCTGGATTGTCATGACTTTATCAGGAACGTTACCTTATTTATTCACAGCTGCCATTCCAGATTTTTCAAATGCAGTATTTGAAACAATTTCAGGTTATACGACAACGGGTTCTACCATATTAAAGGATGTAGAAGCACTGCCTGAAGGTGTGTTGTTTTGGCGTAGTTTAACCCATTGGATTGGCGGCATGGGAATCATTGTTTTAGCAATCGCTATTTTACCTCTTCTAGGAATAGGAGGGATGCAGCTTTTTGCAGCAGAAGCACCTGGGCCAAGCGCTGATAAACTACATCCAAGAATTACAGATACAGCTAAAAGGCTTTGGCTTATTTATTTTGGTTACACTGCAGCTGAAACGTTGTTGCTCTCTGTCGCAGGTATGTCTTTTTTTGATGCTCTTAACCATTCTATGAGTACGCTTTCTACAGGTGGTTTTTCTACCAAAAACGCAAGTGTTGCCCATTGGAATGGCACCCCAATTATTCAATACATTATCATTCTCTTTATGTTTTTGGCAGGCACCAACTTTGTGTTGAGTTATTTTGCGTTTAAAGGCAAAGTCAACAAAATAATACAAGACGAGGAGTTTATATTATACTTTAAATTTATATTAGTTTTCACTCTTATTGTTTCTGGAATTATCTATTATAATTCGTACCTAGAGAGTGTGCTTTTTTTCGACCATCCTTTAGTTTTTGGGACTGCGGAAGCCTCTATTAGACATGCTCTTTTTCAGGTTGTGGCGATTGTTACAACAACTGGATTTGTAACAGCGGACTATACATTATGGTCACCATTTTTACTTGTATTTTTCTTTGGGATGATGTTTCTTGGAGGCTCTGCCGGAAGTACGTCTGGAGGGGTTAAGGTAGTTCGGCATCTTGTCTTGATAAAAAATGGTTTTTTAGAATTTAAAAGAAGCTTGCACCCAAGTGCAATTTTACCGGTGCGTTATAACAATAAATCCGTTTCTGGTGAAATTGTGTTTAATGTTCTTGGTTTTTTTATTCTTTACATGTTGTCATTTATAGTAGGCTCTTTAGGCTTCGCTTTTTTAGGCTTAGACTTTGAATCTTCTATTGGAGTTGCCGCTTCAAGTTTAGGTAATGTAGGACCTGCACTAGGTGAGTTTGGACCTTCTAACAACTTTATTCAGATGCCTGCGGCTGGAAAATGGTGGGCTGCATTCTTGATGCTAATCGGAAGATTGGAATTATTTACTGTACTTATATTATTTACTCCTTTTTTCTGGAGAAACCGTTGAAATCATAAGTTAACTAACTACCTTTTTAATTCGACTCATAGCTTCTTTTATTTGGTCCTGTGACGCGGCATAAGAAATTCGGATGCAGTTTGGGTTACCAAAAGCATCTCCTGTAACTGTGGCAACTAGAGCGGCTTCCAATAGGTATAACGAAAAGTCAGTAGCGTTTTTTATAAGGGAACCATTAAGCGTTTTTCCAAAAAAAGCAGAAACGTCAGGAAATACATAAAAGGCACCTTCTGGTGTATTACAGCTAAAGCCTTCAATGTCTTTTAATAAATTTAGAATCAAATTACGACGCACTTCAAACTCGTCAATCATGTATTGAACTTTTGTAGGCGCTGCTTCCAGTGCCGTAATAACGGCACGCTGAGCGATACAGTTTGCACCACTTGTAATTTGTCCTTGCATTTTGTTACAAGCACGCGCTATGGCTTCAGGACCTCCTAAGAATCCAATACGCCACCCAGTCATTGCAAAGGCTTTAGAAACACCATTAATAGTGATGGTTCTGTCATACATGTCATCAAATTCAGCCATGCTCGCATGACCTCCAACAAAATTAATATGTTCATAAATTTCATCAGATACGACATAAATATTAGGGTATTTTACCAATACATCTGCCAAAGCTCTAAGCTCTTTTTTACTGTAAACTGAACCACTTGGGTTACAAGGTGAACTAAACCAAATCATTTTTGTTTTTGGGGTAATTGCAGCCTCTAATTGTTGAGGTGTCATTTTGAAGTCGTTATCAATAGAAGTCATAACTTCTACAGGAACCCCATCCGATAATTTAACGATGTCAGCGTAACTAACCCAATATGGGCAAGGTAATATAACTTCGTCACCCTCATTGAGCAATACTAAAGCAACATTTGCCAAACATTGTTTAGCGCCTGTAGATACTACAATCTGTTTAGGGGTGTAGCTAATGTTGTTGTCGCGTTTAAATTTGGTTATGATCGCTTCTTTAAGTTCAGCATATCCGTCTACAGGGGTGTAAGAATTGTAGTTTTCGTCAATGGCTGTTTTTGCAGCCTCCTTAATGAAATCAGGTGTATTAAAGTCAGGTTCCCCTAAACTTAGTCCAATAATATCTTTGCCTTCGGCTTTTAATTCTCTTGCTTTTGCCGCCATTGCTAATGTTGCAGAGGTGGCCATATTTAAAATTCTTTCAGAAAGTAATTGACTCATTGTGTGTTTTTTATGCTTGTAATGCGGGGTTCATTCCCATCTCCTTTAAGTATTTAAAGTGGGCAATTATCGCCTTTCTTGTGGTTTTATATTCGTTGTATGGTAAGTTAAATTCTTGGGTCGTTTTCTTTACGATTTCTGCTATTTTACCATAGTGAATATGTGAAATATTTGGAAAAATATGGTGTTCAACCTGGTGATTTAAGCCCCCAGTAAACCAGTTGATTAGCTTGTTTTTTGGAGAAAAGTTTACTGTAGTTTTGAGCTGGTGTATGGCCCATGTGTTTTTTATAGTACCATTGGCTTCAGGTAAAGGCATTTCTGCGTCGCCCATAACGTGTGCCAATTGAAATACCATACTTAATATGAGTCCAGCTGTGTAATGCATTAAGAAAAACCCTAACAAAACTTTATACCAAGCCATGTCTAATAGCAATATTGGTAGCACTATCCATAAACCCCAGTAAACTACTTTTGATACGACAAGCTTACTCCAGTTTAAAAAAGGATTAGGGAATTTTCCATAAGACAGTTTACGCTTCATAAAGCGTTTCATTTGAAAATAATCAGTTGTAGTAGCCCAATTAATGGTTAATAAGCCATACAATAATATCGAGTATATGTGTTGAAATTTATGATGACTCTTCCATTCAACGTGTTTTGTGAACCTTAGAATACGACCAGCATCTAAATCCTCGTCATGCCCGTGAATGTTAGTGTAGGTGTGGTGTAGAACATTGTGTTGTACTTTCCAGTTATAAACATTTCCTGCTAAAATATATATACTACTCCCCATCAGTTTATTTACCCATGGTTTATTTGAAAAAGATCCATGATTCCCATCATGCATCACATTCATGCCAACGCCAGCCATGCCTACGCCCATAATAATGGTAAACAGGATTTGCATCCATCCAGATATTTCCATAGTAAGCATTAAAAAATAGGGCACCAAAAATATTGAAAACAGTACAATAGTTTTTAACCACAACTGCCAATTGCCCGTGCGTTTTAAGTTATTTACTTTAAAGTAGTCATTGACCCGACTGTTTAAAGTTTTAAAAAACTTGGCGGAGTCAACTCTTGAAAAAGTTAATGTTTTGTTTAACATGGTGTTAATTTTTATTTTAATAAATCCAAATATAATTAATTATTAAGTTTCATGGAGTGTTAATCATTAGATTTAACAGATTTATGGCTATTTTTGTGTAAATCTAATTTTTTATGAATTTAATATCTAAATATTTCCCAGAACTATCCGATGTTCAGTTACATCAGTTTGAAGCATTACAGGGGCTTTATGAAGATTGGAATTCAAAAATTAATGTAATTTCTCGTAAAGATATTGAATCACTTTATGTACGTCATGTGCTTCATTCTCTGTCTATTGCGAAATTAATACAGTTTAAATCGGGTTCCAGAATTTTGGATATTGGAACTGGAGGTGGTTTCCCAGGAATCCCGTTAGCAATTTTATTTCCAGAGACCAAATTTCATTTGGTTGATAGTATTAATAAAAAGTTAAAGGTCGTAAACGGAGTAGCGGAGAGTCTTGGTCTTGAAAATGTAAAAACCACTCATTCCAGAGCAGAATCTATTAAAGGGCACTATGATTTTATCATAAGCCGAGCGGTGACCACAATGCCTGATTTTGTGAGTTGGATTAAAAGTAGAGTTGCTAAAAAAAGCTTACATCCTCTTAAAAACGGAATCCTTTACCTTAAAGGAGGGGATCTAACCGAGGAACTCAAATTATATAAAACAGCTACATTGTACGATCTCAGCACTTATTTTGAAGAAGATTTTTTTGAAACCAAAAAAATTGTTCACTTACCATTAAAGTTTAAAGGATAGAGTTCGATAAATCATCCTTGTGTTAAAAGGACATGGCAAGGTTTGCTGTTAACCCTTTACCCTCCGCTACAAACCTACAAACACCTCCTACGCATAATAAATCAGCACGTTGTCGCCCATAGTTTAGACCTAGACTAGTTGCACCTTTTGTGTAGCTAGCTCCGATGTTGAAAAAATTTGTTTTTTCGGAGTCACTATCAGAGTCAGTTAAATATAAGTATGATTTTGTAATTAGTAGAGCAGTTATAATGATGAAAGACGTTGTTTCATGGATTAAGAATAACGTTATAAAAAATCCTTTAATGATTTAAAAAATGATGTTTTGTTTTTCATAAGAGGAGACCTGAAAAAAGGGCTCATAAGTTTTAATATTTTTAAAACTTATGAGCCCTTAGTTTTCTTTAGTGACAATTTTTTAATTAAAAAAAAGCGGTCTACTTGCCAATTAAATATTAATTCTTAATTAATTTATATCCAATTTTCCCTCCATTTGTAGATTCAATCGTTAAAAAATAAATCCCATCTTTTGAGTTTCTAATATCTATTGAGTTTTCTCCATTGTTTATAAATCCAGATTTAATCGTTTGACCAATTAAATTATGGATTTTATAACTAGAGTTGGTTATTGTTGTTTTGACTGTAAATATACCATTAGAAGGATTTGGGAATATTTTTAAATTTTCATCCATAAAAGAATTTAAACCTAAAGGTTCTCCAACTCGAAATGTAGTAGCTTCAGTGCTGCTAAACTCACCTCCAGAAAATATCTCATTACCTGAGTCATCAGAAATCGAGTAGGAACCTATTCCATACCCACAACATATTCCGTCACCAATAGCATCATTTATTGTAAACGTATAGCATTCGTTTGAGCTAGGAATTCCAATTTCTAAACTGGTTGTAAGGTTATTAGAGTATGGACCACCTTCAGCAATTATAGCCCCATCGGCGCCCTTTAAATCCCAAGTAGTCTCAGATCCATAACTATCTGTCAATAAATTTAAAGTAACTAAAGATGTTTCATAGGAATTAGATTGATTAAAATAAAATATATTTGAGTTATTCGCATTATTTTGATCATCTGGTATAGATATATTGACTGAGTTAGTGTTACTAGGGCTGTAGCCTATTGATGGTAATTCAATTGAGGTAGACTCTAAAAATGCTAATGATCCTGTCCAGCTATAAGTTTCTGAGCTACCATCATTAATAGAGTATTCTATAGATAAACTAGTAATTGGATCAGAACCATTGTTTTGAACAACTACTGAAGGGGAAGCTGTTTCACCACAGTTGTCATTAAAATTTTCGCCAAGACCCATTACAGCTGCATCATTAGAATGTTCTATCCCAACAAAAGTTGGAGTATACTCTGCTCCACTAATAATTTTTTGCTGAGTTTCAGTTATAAAAGCGATCACATTTAGCTCTGTTAATACAACATCAATTCCATTATAATCCGGTGGAATTGTATAAGTAAAAGTTTCATCAACAAAACTACCCGTTGATGTAGTGGAAATTACTTGCCCCCACTGTCCTGTAATCATATGAACAAGTCTGTGCATATGGTTGTAATTACTGCCCATTCCGCCACCACTTTGTGGTCCTATTGTGTTGTTTTGAGTAAGTACTACATTTAATTTATTAGTAGTTACTAGACTACTTCCAGTATAATATCCTTCAACATGAACAGTTAATTCATTGTTTTGAACATTTATAGTAGCTTCTACTCCTAGATTTACATAAGCACTTTGAGTGAGTACTTGACTTGCTGCTGTATTCCAATCAACTCTTGACATGGCAGTTCCTCCGTTACTTGCAAGACTGGAGAAGTACTGTCTGTTTACTGAACCTGACGGATATCCCGTTAAATTTGATTGACTAGCTATGGCATCTCCGAAGGGTGTTCTAAAATCAGGATCATTTATTGTAGAATTTGGTACAGCATATCCACCAGTATGAATATTTATGAGAAAGACATCATCAGGATATTGATTTTTAAGAGCTTGGGCTCTTGAATGACCATCCGGACAATAACCACAGTAAATCCCAGTATATTCCTCAAGAATAACTTTCTTATTTTGCGAACTAGTTGATACAATAGTTTGAGAAAAACCAGTTAGACAACTAATTAATGTAAATAGTAAAAAGTAATTTTTCAACATATTTGGTTAGTTAAATTAATAATTTTGATAAATGTACTTTAATTTGTTTAGATTTGAGCAGTTAACGTTAAACAATTAACGTTAAACAATTAATATTGAATAATAGTTCACACAAATAACTTTATAAATCAAGTAAACATGTATATTAAAATTTCTTCCCCCTTAATTATCAGTGCTTTAATAGCAAATTTTGTTATTTTTTCTTGTTCAAAAGATGAGCCTGGACCAGTAGATCCTCCTGTAGAAGTATTGACTTACCAAGTAGAAGATTTAGAGGGTAATATTTTTGTTGATAATCAAACACTAGAATTTTCAACTATTAACTATCCAGACGCCTCTTTATTATTTAAAGTTAGAAACACATCATCCGAGACAATAGCAATGCGAATTGAAGTGGAAAGTATGTCTGGAACAGATGGTCTTTTAATGGAGCTTTGTTTTGGAGAGTGTTATTATGGTGTAACAACTGGAACATCTTATCCAACAAATCCTTCATCTCCAAATGTTAATATTGAACCAGGTCAAACGCAAGAATCTTCAGCAGATCATTTTTTAAATTCAGATGTAGGAGACGGAATCACCCCTGTAGAATATACTTTTAAATTTTATTTAGCAGATGAATCCGGGAATCAAAACGGTACAGCGTTTAGAATTAAGTATAGATATACTCGAAATTAAATTTCAAATTAAAAAACTAGATTTAAATTAAGGTTTATTCCTGTGTTTTCTGGGACATAGCGGCATACGCCTCCCACGCATATTAGCCCTCCTCTTTGTCTTCCGTAATTTAAACTTAAGCGAGTGTTATTTTTAGAATAGCTTCCTCCTACATTGTAATAGTGAATTTTGTCACTGCTTCCATAATTCCATCCATCGGCGATAAATAAATTTAGGCTAGTTGAGAAATTGTATTCATAAACTAATCCAACCCAGTTTTTTTTATCTTGTTTAGTCCAAAGGTGTTGAATAACTGCTCTTGACGATTTCCCATTATCATACCTGTATGTACCTTCAATTACGCCAACTTTAGCCTTAATATCTCCTTGAACCCCTAATGGTCCTCCTAAGGCCACTCCTTTGTCTATGACTACATCTAGCATTGTAAGCGTAGTGTTAAACCTCTTATTCCATCTGTTTTTTAATTCTAAATTAATATCTCTGTAGTATCTATTTCCATTACCGATAAATTCTACATCATAGGATTCATCCGGATTAAAATTAGACTCTATTGCTGCCCAATATGAAAAATTTACTGCAATTTTAGTTTTGTATTTACCAAGAAAACTTTTTTTATTAAATGTATAGTAAAAGTCAGTTTGTGAGCCTACTTCACCAGATCTGTTTTCTAATGGATTAATAACAAGTCTAGGCTGTGCGTTGTACACGTAGATGTTTGTTAGTAGATAATCTTGTTGTTTCGTTAAAGCAGGAGTATAGCTAATAGTTTGTTGATTATAAATATTCCCTTCAGCTAATCTATCACTATAGAAATTAAAATTTTCTAACCTTCTAAATGTTGAGCTTAACCCTAGTCCTTTTTTAGAATATCCAAAATCTACCTGTAGAGCTGTTCCATCATATAATTTATTGGATTGAATGACTCCTTCATTAGCAATTACATCCGCATCCTTTATTATTGCTTCAAAATTTAAACTGAATTTACCAGAATATAAATTAAACCTTCCTCCCAAAGACTTTACGTTAGCGGGTATTAAAGTATTATCTGAATTATTTTGATATCGACCAATATAACTTGCCCCAATTGATAAATCTAATTCTTCAAAGTTGAAAAATTTATTTAAATCTAAATTTGAGTCAATCCCTTGGATGGTTGCTTCATTTAATTCAAACCCGTTTCTTTGTTGACCATAAAGAGTAGTAATACCAAAGCTGTCTGAAAAAGTATAATTTAATTTAATTCCTTTGATTGAATTGTTAATACCGAGCTGTCTGTTTTCCCAAGCTCTAAATATTAAGCCGTTACCAAATTGCTCATAAAAATAGCCAAGTGTAAGATCTACTTTTTCATTTTTTACATTTAGGAAATAAGAACCGATTTCATTTTTGCCATTATATTCTGGATAGTACCCCAACATGGCGTTTGGTAAATAACTTTCGTATTGAATACCAGATGAAAATTTACCAATATCATAATTTATTTGAAAATAATTATTTGATCTAAAGTTGTCTTCAGGTGAAGTGAAATTTAGAGCATTATCATCTTGTAAAAGCTGAGAATTACTTTCAAAACTACCAAATATGTTTTCAGTATTTTGAGATGTTGTTATTAATGAGAAAAGTAATACGATTAATAATAAAAATCTATTCATAAGAAATGGTGATTATTTTAATTCTTTTATTTTATCAAACAATTCAAATTCAACTCCTGAACTATAGCCAGAATGTCTGTAAACTATCTTATTATTTTTCACAATCAATGTTAAAGGAATAGTAGATGCCCCAAGGGATCTTTGTAATTCGTTATTAGTATCTAAAAGTATATTGTAGTCCCATCCTTTTCCATTAACCATAGCATTTACTCTTTTGATTGTTCTACTATCATCTGTAGAAACTGCATAGAGTTCAAAGTCAACTTCCTCTTTCCATTCTTCATAATACTCACTTATAGCATCTAATTCTTTAATACACGGTACGCACCATGTAGCCCATAATGAAACTACGGCTATTTTGTCATCAGTGGATATGGATCTAATACTTACCTCTTCACCATTCAAAATAGTTAAGTTCAAATCTGGTAAAACAGATTGAGAGTTTATGGAAACAGAAAAAATAATAGTTATTATAGTAATTAATTTATTCATTGAATTGGTTTTTTGTAAAGATACTTTGTTTTTTTAATAAAGGAAGTAAATTAAATATTTATGCTTAGTTTTACATTACAATTAAAATTTAATTAAATTATGAGGTGTTTATTAGTTAATACTATTTTATCCTTTATCATATTAACAGGATGTAGTTCACAAGAGTCTTTTGACATAACAATACCACAATCTACAGATTTAATTTTAGGACTAAATGTAGAGTCGTCATATCTTAAAAATCAAATTATTTATTTAAATATGATAGATTTAGAAGGCAATAATATAAATTCTATTACTGAATTTGTGGTAGATGATCAAGTAATTAATAGTAACACGACTAGTTTTGAAAACTTTGGCACACATCAGGTATATGCTAAGTATGAGATTGATGCCGAAATTTTTACTACTGAACTAAAAGTGTTTGATATTCTAGAACCTATAACTAAAGTTGTGGTTGAGGATTATACAGGCACATGGTGTGGTTATTGTCCACCTGTTGCTCATGCTATCGATGAGTTAAGAGAGCTAACGGATAATATCACTGTTGTTGGTATTCATAACAATGATCAACTTACCATTGATCTAGAATCAGATCTTAGGTCTGAGCTTTCAATAGGTGGCTTTCCTTCAGCACGTTTAAATAGAACTATTTCTTGGGTAGATCCTTATGAAGTTTCTGAAGTTCAAAACCTTATAAGTTTACAAAATAATCTTGCTATTTCAATAAATTCAACTGTCGATAATAATACCTTAAATGTTGATTTAAGGTATGTTTCAAAGGTTGAGTTAAACAACCACAAACTAGTTTTATACTTGGTAGAAAATAATTTAATTTATGATCAAACTAATTACTTCAATTTTGTTGAAGATAGCTATTTTTATAATTTAGGAAATCCTATAGAAAATTATTCTCACCATGATGTTTTAAGAGTTTCCATAACCAATATTTCTGGAGATAACTTAGCTGATATATCTCCACTAACTGATTATAAAACTAATTTTAGTATTGAAATAAGTCCAGGTTTTATAACAGAAAACTTAGGAGTTGTAGCTATTATTGTTGATTCAAATAATAACGCAATTAACTCACAATTTACAGCTGTTAATTCTTTTCAAGATTTCAATTAAATACCCAAAAACGGATAGCGATAATCGGTTGGAGTAACAAACGTTTCTTTGATCATTCGGGGTGATACCCATCGCAATAAATTTTGCGCAGAGCCTGCCTTGTCATTGGTTCCTGAAGCACGTGCACCACCAAAAGGTTGCTGTCCAACAACCGCTCCAGACGGCTTGTCATTTATATAAAAGTTACCTGCAGCATTTTCTAGTGCTTTCGTAGCCACATTAGCGGCATAGCGATCGGTAGAAAATATGGCACCTGTTAATGCGTATTCGCTTGTTTCATCTACTAGTTTTAAAGTCGCTTCAAAATCAGCATCATCATAAACAAAAACCGTCATCACAGGGCCAAAGAGCTCAGTGCTCATTGTGGCATACTTTGGGTTGGTGGTCTGTATAACGGTGGGCTCAATAAAGTAGCCTTTGCTTTTGTCATGTCCGCCACCTGCTACTATGGTCGCATCAGAATCTATTTTTGCTTGGTCAATAAACCCAGCAAGTTTATCAAACGAAGCTTCATGAATGACAGCAGTTATGAAATTACTAAAATCATCGGGCGATCCCATTTTAAAGGTTTTCATTTCTGTAATTAAAAACGCTTTAATTTCTGGCCAAAGGCTTTGCGGAATGTACGCTCTAGAAGCTGCACTACATTTCTGTCCTTGAAATTCAAAGGCTCCTCTTAACATTCCTGTAGCTACTTGCTTGGCATTTGCAGAAGGGTGCGCTACAATAAAATCTTTCCCACCTGTTTCACCAACAATTCGTGGGTATGTTTTGTAGTTATGGATGTTATTTCCTATTTGTTTCCAAAGGTCTTTAAATATGTGGGTAGAACCAGTGAAGTGAAGTCCCGAGAAATCGGGACTTGCCAAAATCGTATCTGTAATCATTACGGGGTCTCCAAAAACAATATTAATCACACCAGGAGGGATCCCTGCCTCTTCAAAAATATCCATAATAACCTTAGCAGAATAAACCTGACTATCACTTGGTTTCCAGACAACTACATTCCCCATCAATGCCATACATGCGGGAAGGTTACCTGCAATAGAAGTAAAATTGAATGGGGATACAGCATAGGTAAACCCTTCCAAAGGACGGTATTCTATACGATTCCATGCAGCACTTGTGCTTTGCGGCTGATCCTTGTAGATATCCGTCATGAATTGAACATTGAACCTTAAAAAATCAACGAATTCACAAGCGGCATCAATTTCTGCTTGAAATACAGTTTTTGACTGTGCAATCATTGTAGATGCGTTTATTTTTGCACGGTATGGACCTGCTATCAGTTCAGCGGCTCTAAGAAAAATCCCAGCCCGTTGTTCCCATGGCATTTGTGACCACGACTTGCGCGCTTCTAAAGCTGTTGAAATAGCTGTTTCAATATGCTCTTTTTGAGCGGTATGATAGGTGCCTAAAACGTGTTTATGATCATGTGGAGGGTGCATCGTCTTTGTGTTTCCTGACGCAATATTTTCACCGTTTATATACATTGGAACATCAATGGTATTTGCTAACATTGTCTTATAAGTAGACAGTACTTCTTCACGTTCCTTTGAACCTGGCTTGTATGACTTAACAGCTTCGTTAATAGCAACTGGAACTTTAAAAAAACCTTTTCCCATTTGTGTGTGTTTTAAGAAATTATAGGGTAAAATTACAATTTAAAACCCAAATGTTGAGTCTTATTTGTAGTTTAATTTTGTGCAAATGAAGCGCTTAACTTGAATGAAGGAATTGTTACTTTGAACTGGTCTGAAGCCGAAATATTTTCCATGAGATAAAACCCTTTCATAGCGCCGTGAGGAGATTCTAATACACACCCAGACTTGTAGCTGTGGAATCCACCTGGTTGAATAATGGGTGTTTCTCCTACAACGCCTTCACCAGTAATTATTTCTACATCGTTAAGAGCATCCTTAATAATCCATTTTCTTGCTAATAATTGAGTTGTATCTTCACTTTGATTTTCTATGGTTATTTCATAGCTAAAGGCATAGTGAATGGTGTCATTTTTATAAAATGTACCTTCAAAATCAGTCTGTACTGATATCTTTATGCCTTTTGTAACTTGCTCTGTCATGTCTTATAAAAGTAATCAATTAAATTAAATTAAAAAATTAATTACTAATTTGTGTTGAAGTGCCTTCTCCAAGCCCCACAATTCGATCATAACGTGCTCCTAAATCTTTATAATATACAATAACTTTGAAGTTGTTTTCAGTTTCATAAAAATTACCACTTATAGTTCCTTCTTCTAACTCGTTTTTGTCATTAACAGTTACATATTTATAATTGTAAAACCCTTGCTTTAGTTTTATAGCAACTTCGTAAGTACCACTTTCAGGGTTATAAGTCATTTGGTTTAGTTCATTTAAAGCGTAGTTATTAAAGCTTCCATAAACATGTACAGATTTATTAAATAATTCGGGCTTTAGAAGTGAAAAATGAACAACTGTATAGTCTGCTTCAATCGAAGGGTTTTCTCGGTCTAGAACTGTAATTTGAAAATTACCATTAATATCTGGATTGTAGGTGTATCTAGAGTTAGATCGGTCTATGTCCGTATACAAGTAGCTATGATATACTTCCTCAAGATCAGTGAATTGAACTCCTAAATTGGTCCCTCTGACATCTTTATTTTCAAAATATAAATACTCGTTTCCACCCCAAAAAGTGGCATCGTTTTTGTACCTATATATGAGTTCATTGCCTAGGGTATATTGGGGTTTTAGTCCGGAGATGGCAGTCTTTAGATTGTTGTTTTGAAGAATGACTGTGTTTACAGTTTGTTTGGGATTATTGAAGCGTAAACTTGTTGTGGCTGTTCTGATCACAAAATCGACAGACTGTTTCGTACTGATGTTAGAGACAACTCGTGAGCGTTTTATTTGTACACTAACAGTGGCTAAATTCTCAAAAACCATAAACTTCCTGCTAAAAACAAGTTCATCATCTTCGTCTAATATTTTGATTAGATAATTTCCAGAAACTCTAAGTCGTGTTTGTTTGTTTGGAATTTGAAGCTTGTAGTTAGAGTAAATTTCATAGGTATTGAATGAGTTTTCATAATTTATGATTCTCAGGTTGTCTAAGCCTTGAAGGTATTCAGATTTCATTAACTTTGATTTTGTCCAGTCAAAATTGTAGTGCTCTATAATATAATAAAAATCATCCTCGTTTGCATTGAGCACATCAAACTCTAAGGTTAACCGATCGTTTAGGCTTAAAATAGGCAGCTCAGATTGATTGGTGTTACTTTTAAATGTTATTGATTTAATTTCTTCTGTAGGGTCTAATTCCTGTACTTGTGAGCCCCCAGCAAATAAGCCTGCTAAAAAAGAAATGATGAAAAAATATTTGAACATAGTCTTATGATAATTTAAGAGGTAAATATAAACAATTTTTGAGCCTTAATAAAAATCATATTTTTTATAAAAAAAATGTGATTAATTATTGTGTAGACTGCGCATTAAATGCGTAAATTTGCAGCGTTTTTTAGATAATAATTCAACAATAATACCTATGTCAAACGACATCCGAATTAAAAAAGGTTTAGATATTAAGTTAGTAGGAGAGGCGTCACTTACCAAAAACGATGCCATTAAAAGTAACTTTTATAGTATCAAACCTGAAGATTTTCACGGTCTCACCCCTAAGTTGTTAGTAAAAGCAGGCGCAAAAGTTAAAGCTGGTGAGCCAATTTTTTATGACAAATCAAACGACTCAATTCAATTTGTTTCTCCTGTATCGGGTGAAGTTGCTGAAATTATAAGAGGAGAGAAACGACGTATCTTAGAAGTTAAAATTCAAGCCGATAAAACTCAAACATACTTTGATCACAATAAGCTAGAAGTTAAAAGCGCCAAAAATGAGGCAATTAAAGCTAAACTTCTAGAATCTGGTTGCTGGCCATTTGTAATGCAGCGTCCCTATGACGTTATTGCAAATCCAGAAAAAACTCCAAAAGGAATATTTGTTTCTGCCTATGCTTCGGCTCCCTTAGCTGCAAATTATGATTTTGTACTAACTGGTAAGCAAGCCGAATTACAGGCTGCAGTAACAGCTTTGTCAAAATTAACTGACGGTGATGTAAATGTGAGCGTTTCTAAAGACTCACATTCTCCTTTCACTAATTTGGAAGATGTAGTGATTCACAAAGTATCTGGGCCACACCCGTCTGGAAACGTTGGAACTCTTATAAATAAAATAGATCCAGTCAACAAAGGAGAAGTTGTTTGGACAGTTACCCCACAAGATTTGGTGATAATTGGCGAAGTCCTTCTTACAGGGAAGTTTAATGCTGAGAGGATTGTTGCCCTTGCAGGTTCAGGGATTCAGGAGCCACGTTATTTAGTGACTAAGATTGGAAGCGAAGTTGCGACCATGGTTTATGATCGTGGAATTGAAAAGGATGCAAATGTTCGAATTATTTCCGGAACTGTTTTAAGTGGTAAAGAAATTAAACCAGACGGATTTTTAGGATACTATTCTAACGTAGTGACCGTTATTCCAGAAGGAGATGACTATGAGTTTTTTGGTTGGAATAAGCCCGTATTTGACAAGGTTTCTACATCAAGAGCTTTAACCTTTTCATGGTTAACTCCAAAGAAAAAATTTGATTTAAACACTAATACTAACGGCGAGCACAGGGCATTTGTTCTAACAGGAACATACGAACAAGTATTCCCGTTAGATATCTTTCCAATGCAGATTTTAAAGGCTTGTATGTATCAAGACCTTGACGAAATGGAAGCTTTAGGGATGTACGAAGTTGCACCAGAAGATTTTGCACTGACCGAATTTGTATGTGTATCTAAACAACCACATCAAAAAATAATTAGAGAAGGACTAGACTTAATGCTAAAAGAAATAGGATAAAAATGAGTTTAAAAAGTAATTTACACACTATTAAAGAAAAGTATAAAGGCACTAAAATGGCTCCGGCTTTTAATGCTTTACATACATTTTTGTATTTGCCAAACGAAGTCACTCATAATGGTACGCATATAAAAGCTGCTGATGATTTAAAGCGTACGATGAACACCGTTATTATGGCGATGGTACCTTGTTTGATTTTCGGAATGTTTAATGCCGGTTACCAACACCATTTGGCTTTAGGGATTATTGATTCTGCTCAAGGCTTTTTAGGAGCTTCCTTTTGGACTTGGGATAACTTAGTAATTGGAATGTGGAAAGTTTTGCCATTAGTGGTCGTATCTTATGGGGTAGGCTTAGCAATAGAATTCCTTTTTGCTGTTATTAAAGGGCATGAAGTGGAAGAAGGATATCTGGTTACAGGGATGCTAGTGCCTCTTATTGTACCGATTGACTTACCTCTTTGGATGCTAGCAGTAGCTGTTGCCTTTGGAGTGGTCATTGGAAAAGAAGTTTTTGGTGGTACAGGGATGAATATTTTAAATCCAGCATTAACCATTAGAGCCTTTTTATTCTTTGCGTACCCAACATGGATGAGTGGAGATAAAGTGTGGGTACATGGTGCCGTTGAAAGAGATCAAGCAATTGCTGCTGGTCAAAATCTAGATGCTATTTCAGGAGAAACTATCTTAGGAAGTTACGCTCAGGGGCAAGAAATTGTATACAGTTATGCGGACATGTTTTTTGGAATTATCCCTGGATCCATAGGAGAAACTTCAAAGTTGTTAATTATACTAGGAGGTCTTTTCTTGATATTTACAAAAATTGGAAGTTGGAGAATTATTTTAAGTACCCTTGTAGGAGCACTTAGCATGGGCCTAATATTTAACGGCGTTGTAGATGCCGGATGGATCACAAGTTCAAGTAAGTTTTTTGGACTAATGAGTGTTCCTTTTTGGCAACACCTTATTATAGGAAGTATATTGTTTGGAGCCGTGTTTATGGCAACAGATCCTGTGACTGCCGCTCAAACAAATAAAGGAAAATGGATTTACGGATTTTTAATTGGGTTTATCTCCATTATGATTCGTGTATTCAATCCAGCTTATCCCGAAGGAGTCTTTTTAGCAATCCTTCTAATGAACGTTTTTGCACCAACTATTGATCATTATGTGGTACAAGGAAATGTAAAAAAACGAATGAACCGTCTAAAAGTTAAAACTGCATAATTATGAGCATAAATACAGATACTAATAAATACACGATCTTGTTTGCTATCGGAATGGTAGTTGTAGTTGGGTCATTGTTAGCTTTTACAGCCTCGTCTCTTAAGCCAAATATTCAAGAGAATCAGCGTATGGAAAAGCAACAAAACATCCTTTATGTAATGGGTATTAATGAAAACGGTGCAAATGATATTGTTTTTGTTGGGACTGATAAAGTAGCAGGAGAGTTTTCTAAATACATCTCAAAACAACTCCTAATTAATGCGGACGGAAGTGCTACTGAAAATTCAGAAGCGTATCTTATAGATGTTAAAAAAGAACAAGCCAAAGCAAAAAATGGAGGCACAAGACTATTGCCTTTGTTTGTAGGTGAAAAAGCTGGTGAGTCATTTTATATTGTACCTATTAGAGGAAAAGGACTGTGGGATGCAATTTGGGGCTATGTATCATTGAACAAAGACATGGTTATCCAAGGCGCCTTTTTTGATCATGCTGCTGAAACACCTGGATTAGGAGCCAATATCAAACAACGCTATTTTATGGATGATTTTGTAGGAGAGCAATTATTGACTGCTTCTGGAGATTTCAAAGGTATTACAGTTGCCAAAGGAAACAATGACCCTAAAAACCTGACCAAAGACGATTATGAAGTGGATGCATTAGCAGGGGCTACAATCACAGGCGATGGGGTGTCTGCAATGATTAAGAGCGATCTAAAATTGTATTTACCATACTTTAAAAATTTAAAAAATCAATTGAATTAACATGGGACTACTTTCAAAAAAAGATGCCAAACTAATAACGGATCCGTTAGCGGATAACAATCCGATTACGATTCAAGTATTAGGGATTTGTTCTGCTTTAGCAATTACAGCTGAACTCAAAGCCTCTTTAGTCATGGGGATTGCAGTACTGTTTGTTTTAGGAATTGGAAACGTTGTTATTTCATTGATGCGTAATATCATTCCTTCAAAAATTAGAATCATCGTTCAACTCATCGTTGTAGCGTCCTTAGTAATTATTGTCGATCAAGTGCTTAAAGCCTATGCTTATGAGCTTAGTAAAACCCTCTCAGTATTCGTTGGGTTGATAATCACTAACTGTATTATAATGGGTCGTTTTGAAGCCTTTGCGCTTGGTAATGGTCCATGGAAAGCATTTTTAGATGGCATTGGTAACGCATTAGGATATGCGCTCATACTGATAGTCGTTGGTTTCTTTAGAGAACTTTTAGGGTCTGGAACCCTTTTTGGAATCCCAGTACTAGGAGATCCTATCGAAAAAACAGGACTCTACTCTACAGGGTATGAAAATAATGGATTTATGTTAATGCCTCCAATGGCCTTAATTATTGTAGGTCTTATTATATGGGTACAACGAAGTAGAAACACAACATTAATTGAAGATTAATTTCTTTAGTAAGAATTTAAATAAAAGACAATGATAGAACACATCGAATTATTTTTCAAATCAATTTTTATTGATAATATGGTGTTTGCGGTTTTCT
>Ga0209712_10000423_pt1 | contig 38341 bp, 35 predicted proteins | sample ArcOceMetagenome_FD_187443 | JGI IMG/M metagenome (GOLD analysis project Ga0209712, IMG submission 187443) | Marine eukaryotic phytoplankton communities from Arctic Ocean - Arctic Ocean - Greenland ARC118M Metagenome (SPAdes) (version 2) | ecosystem: Environmental > Aquatic > Marine > Oceanic...
AATGTTAACAGATATTTCATGTTATTGATTTTTGGTTAACTCATATATTCTCTGCTCCAATTTTTCAAATTTTTCTAAAAGCATTTCAACATCTTCTTGGGTATCCATTATTGTTTGTCGAATCAACTCATCCTTTAAGTCATATTCTACCCTTTCAATAACTGGTTCTGGTAACTCCATTGCTCGTGCAATGTCTGATTTTAGTACAAAGTACATACTCGACAATGATACAGCAAAGCCTACTATCATTCCTATTGTTTTTAAATCTAATGTTACTTTAGTTCCTTCTCCTAATTGTTGTGCCATTTCTTATTTAAATGTATAATTTAATCCAAAGGTAGTATTAAACAATTCACTATCCCACATTTTAGCATATTCACCTTCTATGAATACTCCTAAATTTTTTCCTACTTTCCAACCTAAATTTAAACCCGCAGAGTAGTCACTCCATTGTTCCGGTTTTGAATCTTCTCTTAAACCACCCATTCCCCAGTTACTTCTATTTAAGTAGCTGAAATCTTTACTTCCTTGAACGTATTTGTGATAGGGTAATATATAATTTGCGTAAGCGTGTAACCAAAATTTACCTTCATAATGGTAAAAATCAGCACCTACTATAGGAGCAACTTCCCCAAATGCATCTAATAAATCCCATTGTTCTCTATTATAGCGGTTCATTAAGTTAGTAAAGACATTTTCTCTAAATTCTAAATCGGAATATGCTACTATGTTTCCATCTGCATCTTTCCAAATCCAATCTTGAGTTGTATTACCTGTGTTTGCATCTGTATAAGTTGTGAAATGATCTGTATAACCATACTCAAATCCTAATGTATACCAATAATTTGCTGGGTAATCATAGGGATTTCCATTTTGGTCTGTGTATGTTGCTATTTCATTTAACCATATTTCTATAGGATTGTACCCATATGCTCTTTCATGTGTTCTATAAATGGCACCTGCAGAAATTGAGAATTTTTCTCCAATTGGTAATCTTGCTCTTACTTCAGCTGACATATAGTTTAGGTTGATTTTACCTACTTCTCTTGATTCAGCTTTTACAATATGGTATTTACCTGTGTGTTTTAAAAAGAATCTATGGTTTTGGAAATCTTCACCTCTCCATCTTTCCTTTTCTAAATGGAATTGATATTCTAAACCATCTAAAGCAGAAGAAGGTGCTGTGAAAGCTAATTGGTCTTCAGTACCATCATAAAAATTCTTAGGTTTTCTTTCATAATTAAACCTAGCTAATTTTCTAATCCCAAATCCATATCTGTAATCGAATGGGTAATCGGGAGTATTATCTATTACATCGGGGATAGAATAAAGACTTCCATCCTGATTAGTCCTTACAAAATAAGTTTGTTCTGAGGCTTCAATTGAATTACTAACATCTCCTGCACCATAAACAGTTCCGTATTTTAGAAAGTCTTTATAAAGATCTTTAAAAATGTTTTGTGAATATGACTGATTGGAAAACAAAATAAACGAAACGATTAATATTAATATTCTCATATTATAAAGTTTATTTGTTATCAATAAATATGAAAGAAAAATGTAAAATTACCCTCCTTTCAGAGGGATTTTGTTATCCGTCGCAGGATAGGCAGTCAGCCATACGACTTCCTAAATCTCCTTTAATTACTGAGTCAGTTCGTAAATAATACAGCGTTTTTACACCCAATTTCCACGCTTCCATGTGGACTTGATTAATCCATTTAGGAGAATCGTTAGGATCAAATGAAAGGTTTAAAGATTGTGTTTGATCTATATATTTTTGGCGTTCTGCTGCTTGTTTTACTAATTCTAATTGGTTTGTTTCTGAAAAGGTTAAAAATACTTCTTTTTCTTCCGCAGATAAGATGCTATCTGGTAAGTTTAATACAGATCCACCTTCTTGTAACATTTGGTCCCACCATTTGTTCTTATTTTCACCCTTAGATTCAAGCAATTCTTCTAATACTTTATTTTTTCTAATAAATGTTCCTTTAGCACCATTAAATGTGTAAACATTTGCAGGTAGGGGTTCAATACCCGCACTAATACCACCACAAATAACAGAATTTGATACTGTTGGCGCTACTGCTAATAAGTGAGTATTTCTCATACCTGTTCCTTTACACCATAAAGGTTCTCCATATTCTGCTGCTAAATCCATTGATGCGGATTCAGCTTCACTTCTTATTCTATTAAATATATTTCTTGTATGTACTGTAGAGGCAACAGAGTTAAATGGTAAGTTTTTCTGTTGTAAAAATGTATGCCATCCCATTACACCTAAACCTAAGGCTCTACCTTTTCTAGCATGTGAATGTGTTCTTTTTAAACTTTCTTTGCCGTTTGATTTATCTATAAATTCTTGCATTACACCATCTAGGAACCAAACCGCTGTTTGAATGCAATCTGTGTCTCTATATTCTTCCCATTTAGCTAAGTTTAAAGATGATAAACAGCAAATGAATGAATGTTCTTCATCTGTAAATAAAGTGATTTCAGAGCATATATTAGTCATTGATACCTCTAAGTTGTTTACCCTATAAGCAATTGGATTATCTCTATTGACATTATCCTTATACATTATGTAAGGTTCTCCAGTTTCCATTCTTGATTTTAAAACTGTAGCCCATTTATTCATTGCTTCTGGGTCTCTCGCTTCTAATTTTCTCATAAATGAATCACCTACAACAACACATTGATGTAAATTAAGACATTGTCTATTTGGATCACCCTTCGGTCTACGAATTTGTAAAAATTCTTCAATATCTCCATGTTCAATATCTAAATTAACAGATGCTGCTCCTCTTCTAACATTTCCTTGGTTAGTAGCAATAATTGATGAATCATATATTTTAGCCCACGGTACTACACCTTCACTTTTACCGTTTCCTGTAATCCCTTCTCCACGTTCTCTAATGCGAGATAACGAAATACCTACACCCCCGCCGGATGCTGTTAACTTCATTAGTTCCGCGTTAGTTAAACCGATTCCACGTATTGAATCGGGTGTATCGATACCAAAACACGAAATTGGTAATCCTCTATCAGTACCCATATTTGATATAACAGGGGATGCTAAACCAATCCAACCATTCCAAATATATTTAAAAAATTTACCTGCTAATTCTGGTTTTTTTAGTCTACTAGCTGATGCGTTTGCTACCCTTCTATATGCTGTTTTAACAGTTTCCCCAGGTAATAAATAACCTTTAGAAATTGTTGCTAAAGAGATTTCATCCATCCATTCAGGGTATTCTTTACCTGGTGTCCATTGACTATAATCTACTTGTAACGCGTTGTTTTCCATATTTTTAAAATAATGATCCAGCATCCCAATTTTGGACACCTTTTGAATAATTAGTAACTCTATTTGCAAAGAAATCTGTATGTTGTTTTCCTCCTGAAAGGTTATCAAACCAACTCATTCTTTGTACTGCTTCTTTATCAATACCATTTACTATAGCTCCATAACCTAAATCACCCATTTTAGTGTTTACTCTATGTTTAATAAATGAAATTAAATCATATTTAGGGCAACCTGGTAGGTCTCCCATTTCATATACTTTATCAATAAAATCTAATTCTAATTTTAAAGATAATCTTGCTGCTTCTTCAATATCTGCTTTTAATTCAGGTGTATTAAATTCTGGGTGTTCTTGTAATAAAGTTCTAAATAACCAACAACCAGCATTCGAATGTAGTGATTCATCTCTAATACTCCACTCAACTATTTGACCTACACCTTTAAGTTTATTATCTAATTTAAATGATAATAATACCGCAAATGATGAAAATAAATTCACTCCCTCGGTAAACGCAGAAAAAATTGCTAAAGATTTAGCTCTTTCATGCCAATTAGCCTCCCCCGTATGTGAATCTCTTACTGTTGTTAAAGCTTCTATTTTAGCCATTGTAGCTTCATCTTCTAAAAACTCATCAAAATTATCTAATCCTAATTCTTCGTTTAACAAAGAATAGGCCTCAGCGTGTATAGTTTCAAATGATGCAAATGTAACTGCCATCATAATTACTTCAGGCTTTCTAAACCATTTTGTAACTAAAGTTGACCAGTAATCATTTACTACTGTTTCAGTTTGAGCAAAACCTTTTAATATAGAACCAATAATGTTTTTTTCGGTTTTAGTTAAAATTTGCTTCCAATCATTAACATCACTCATCATTGGTACTTCTGTATGTAGCCAATGTGCTTGTTGTTGTTTCATCCAATAATCATGTGCCTCTGGGTATTCAAAAGGCTTGTAAACGATACGTTCCTGCAATAATGATGTTTTTGCCATTCTTTTAAATTATTAAATTATTATTTTGAAATTGTGAAAAAATTAGGATCGTATGCCTTTTTTAGTGCAGCTTTATCATACTTGTCTACATCTGTATCAAACTTATTTGTTTTAACAGCGGGTGAAAAATTTTCTTCATCTTCTACATCGGTATTATAATTATGTACTTCAAAATGACCAGTTGCTGTGTCAGCTTTGACTGCAAATGTAAGACCATCTATACCGTATCTATTTTTCATAATATGAAATCTACCAGTGTTTTTAATTTTATCTTCTTTTTTCCTTGATAAGGACATTGCAAAATCAGATATCATCAACTTATCATAAGATCCAGCTGCTTTATCTCCTTCTATAATATCGTCGTTGGCCCCAGCCCTGTTTACTTGAGAAACTGACCAAATAGGTATGTCTAGTTCTCGTGCTAACCCCTTCGTACTTGTATAAATATCATCAATTTCATCCTTACGTTCTCTACTTTTACGTCTTGATGAAAGTAAATCAACATAATCAATAATTACTAAATCTGCTTTAATTCCCATACCCTCTACTTTTTTAATATGCGATTCAATTGTGGACATAGTTGCGCGTCCTGTGGGGTATTCTTTAATTATTAATTGACCTGGTAGTTGGGGTATTACTTCTTCTGCTCTTGCTCTTAATTTAATAGTTTCGTTAACAGGAGTATTAGTAAAAAAAGCATCATATCTTTTTCCAACATAAGCTTCTCCTAATTCTAAAGTATAATGTAAAACATTATAACCACTTCTTACAGCATAACCTCCTAAAGCAACTAATGACCAAGATTTACCACCTCCTGGGCTACCAAATATAAGACCAAAATCTCCGTTTCCCAGTCCACCTTGTAATATATCATTGATCTTAGGCCAAGGTGTCTCAATAGTTGTTCTTGAATCCTCTCTATACCTTTCTTCAATATCTTTAATATATTCATGTCCTACGTTTTTATCTTGTCCCGCTTTTAAAGCCCCTTCAACTAAATACCTAATACCTTCAAAATCCCCAGCTTTTAACATATCAACTGAGGACATTAAGGCCTTCTTCAATTGTTGGTTTCTGCAAAAATTAGTAAATTCTTCTTGAATATACTTTAAATCCTCATCAGAACTAACATATGCGGTTTTTAATTGCTCTTTAATTGCAATTTGTAATACTTCATTATCTACCTTCTGTAATTCAATTTTTAATGTTTCTAATGAAGGTGTAGTGTGATATTTTTCATAATAATTTAATACTTCTTTTATAGCCCACCTATGTGCACTATTTTCGAAATATTCTTCACTAATAATATCATGTATATTAATTAAAAAATCTTTATGAGTAAGCAGTGATGAAATGACTTTTATTTGGAAATCATGTCCATACTGATTTAGTGAATGTAATGTCATAACCTTTAATTTGTTTTATTGTTTATAAATTGGGAATTGAGTAAAAATATCATTTAACCATATGTCTACATTTCTAATCATCCCACCTAATTTATCTTCATTGTATAATTGTATAAATAATTCAGCATTAAACTCAGGTAACTCTTCAGAAATTAATTCATCAATGTGTTCTTTACCTTTATCATCAATCATAGGGATACTTAAATCCATAACCTTATAATTAGTTTCAATTCTTGCTTGTTCCTGAACTATGCGTGAATATACGACGTGTTCCTTGAATTTCCTAGCAGATATATCGAAAATGTCTTGAAGTGTTAATTCTTCTGTTTTTAACTCAGGAAACCTTTTAAATATGCCCTTAGCACCTAAACCTTTAATTCCTTTTATATTATCTGAATTGTCACCTAATAATGTTTTATGTAAAATAAAGTTATGAGGTAATAAACCGAATTTTTCTTCTACTACTTTTGGAGTGTAATATTCTTTCTCCATTGGTCGGTATACAATAATTTTATCAGTTACTAATTGTAAGAAATCCTTATCACTTGATACTATAAAACAAGTTGAATCATGTTTTTCTACTAGTTTTTCAGCTAACACGGCTATAATATCATCAGCTTCAACCTTATCGAGTATGGTGGTTTTAACGGGTAACAGCTTAAGATATTGGATTATACGTACAATTTGGTCGATTTTCGAATCATGTTCCTCTTCAATATTATCAAACGCTTCCCAATTAGTAATCCTTTGTAAATTTCTTGTTCCTTTGTACTCGGAGAGCAAGTTCTTACGATTTACCGTAGAACCTGCCCCGTCGAATACTACATAAACAGATGTAGGTTGTGTTTGTCTAATCATTGCACCTAAAGAGCGAAAAAAACCTCCTAATCCCCCAATATGTACCCCATCAGGATTAACCATATTCATCATAGCAAAGTTTCTAAAAAATAGATTTAAACCATCTAAAATTAATACTTTATCATGCCTGTTTGGAGTAGATTCCTCCCCTTGCTCCTGAACTTCGTCCAGCAACTTAAATAACTCTTTATGCTTCATGTTTTTGTTTTATAAGTCCTGTGGGTCGAAAAGCACAGGTGTTACATCCTCAGTATCTTCTACAATTTCGAATTTTCCTCCTCCTAAGATTTTAGCCCATTCTTCCGAATGTTCTTTCTTATAAGCATTTTTATCCTTATCAGTATCTTCAATAAAACCGTGTGTTGTCATAACAATTTTACCTCTTGACTGAATACCATTAACGTGGTTCTTATCAATTTGTAAATTAGTACGTTTACCCCATTCTACTTGCTTACCACCTTTAATTGCTTTAATTTTAGATGTACCAGCATTCGAAACATTACCAAACGTAACTACAAATGTTGCATCATACCACATAGCCATTCCACCTTTGTTCATCATCTTTGGTTGACCCATAGGTGATTCTGCTTTAGCAGTCCATACTTTATTAATAGCACATAAGGTGTTTGTATATGGTGCTGATTCTTTACGAGACATTACAATACTTTGGTTAACTGTATTACCAAATTGAGTTGACATTGCACCTGCATTCCATTCGTTATTGTTCTTCAGTTTTTCAACTGACATAGCACATGGAATTGATCCAATTGAATCCCAGAAAAAACATAAATCGTAAGGTAAATTACCTTTTTTCTGTTCATTCTGTAAATCCATAATAAAGGCAGCTACATCTTCAATAGTGTGTACTGTTTCTCTATCAACATAAATAAAGTTACCATCGTAATCAAGTACTTCACCTGTATCCTTATCTTTAATTAGATTAACTTCTAACCCCATTTGAGCCGCATGTTCCCAATTCCATTTCATCTCAGTGATAATAAAGACGGGTAATACTCCCATTTTTTGGGCTGAAACCGCTGCTTCAAGTAAAGCTGTTGTTTTACCTGTATCAGAATGTCCTCTAAGTAATGAAATGTGTCCCATTGGTATCCCAGGTACTCCAGCTATTTCTTGAAAAGCAGGTGATAATGGTATCCAATTTTGTTCCTTAAATTTAACGTTTTTATCTAAACCTTTGTTCTGTTTAAATTTATTAAGGTCAAATTTACTCTTAATTTCGGCAGACACAGCCGCCGAGAGAGATTTTGATGGTTTTTTTGCCATACTTAGAAAGGTAAATCATCAGTTTTACCATCTTTATCATCAAATAATGAGTCAAATTGGTCGGTTTTTGATTGTTTTACATTTGAAGTATCTAGGCTAAAATTAGATTTAGAAGCTTCTGGGGTTGTTGCAGGACCTGTTGGTGCTGAATCATCGCCTTCACTTTCTTGTTCCTCAGGTGATAACCATTTTTCTAAAGCATCTTTCATTTCATCAAATGTGAATTTTTTAAATTCAGCTTTAGGGTCTGGTTGTGTATTTGACCATGTTTCTACTTGAGTAGCATCATCACTAAGTGGTGTTTGTTTAAGTCTAACTCTAACTGATGATTTGTTGTATTGAGTACCTGTAGATTCTGGTCCTACTGTTTCAATAGTAATGTCTCTACCATTTACAATGTCAGTATAATCACCAATTTCATCATCTACTGCTAGTGAAAGTAATTCTTCATAAACTAACTTTCCAAATTGCCATAATCTAACACCTTTATCTTCTTCACCTCTAACGATTACAGGTGCAAAGATTCTAGTTTTAGCATCTAACTTTTTAGCTAATAGGTAATTTTCTTTACTATATTCTTCTCTAAGTTTCTTAGCGAATAAAGCAATTGGGTCTTTTTCACCCCAAGTTTCAGGTGATAACATCACCTTGTTTGTAATACCATAATAGAATTTTAATTCTGAAAATGGGTTGCTAGCACTGTACGCTGATGGTACAATTCTAATTTGTTGTTTTCCTACTGTTGGTCTCCAAAACGTTAGAGAATAATCTCTTTTTGGTCCACCCACAGGTGTTTTTTGTTGGAGTGTATCCAACTTCTGTTTAAGCGCATTTAAATCCATAATATAACTATTTTTATAACTGTTAATGTAACCACAATATACGACCTATAATTTGGGTAGCCAAACTATAGTTCAATTATTTTGTGTATTTTTGTATTTAATTGTGAAAGTTCATTGTGTTGGGTAAGTAAAACACAATTTCTGTAATGTTGCCAATCTACTTGGTATTTAGTATCTACTACACCTCCGTTTAGCTTTTTAATAAGCTCATTAAGGGCATTAATAGTATACAAAGTGTTGGACTCTTTTTTCCTATGTACTAGGATTGTATTATCTGGTATGTCTGTTACATTTCCTTGGTCTACATTGTAAGTAACAACGTATTCATCTTTCCCTACAATCTCTAAAACAAACATCTTGTTATAGATAATAGTGTATTTAGATGTTAGATTGTCAATAAGACTATCTAAGTTTTCTAGGTTAGTAAATGTACAGAATAATTTATTATTCAAATCTCCTATGTTTTGGATATTTTTTACAATATCGTAATTCGCATTATACGTATTTGGCTCTCTATCTAAAATCGTAATCATAACCTTGTTTTGTTTTTATATTTAATTTATATTTAGAAAATACCATTTTGATATCGTCCATCACCTGCTCTTCTTCTTTATCCCAATCAAATAAGAATGAATCGTATGTGTATAATACTAACTTAGTTTTCTTATTTTTTATTATTTTAATTATGTCCCACAATATACGAACATTCATTGACGTCTCCAAGTTTTGTAGCAAATAATTAAATAGTTTTTGTGGGTTCATGTCTTCAAGTGTATCTTTTTTGTATACAAAGTTAGATATTGGGCACGTTATCTCACCCTTACTCTTATATTCATCCCAGAGTTCTTTTACGTATATATCAATTTTCTTAAAAAATTCGATATGTCTATATTGATCAAATACTCCTCCATATAGTTGCTTAAATGTCAGCTCTTTTGATTTCTCGTAACTTACTCCATAGAGTTGTTGTAAATGAGAATGAATATCAACAGTGGGGAAAGTATAATCAACGAGGCGACAAGACAAGCTAGGATGAAAACTGCTAATGTCAATTTCGTAAAGATAATCATTACTCGGAATAAAAGACTTTCTACATCCGTTGTCTTTGTTAAGTGCGGCATAATTTACATTTTTAAATTTATTAGATGGTCTAGTAGTAGTTGTTTTTAAGTTGAACTGTGTGTAGACTCGTTTATCAACAGTGGGATAAAAGTGTTTTTCGAAGGTTTCATTGTGTATCTGTATTCCACTTCGCTCGATGTAGTTGAACACCAAGGATACTGTATTGTTAAAGAATTCATTATATTTTGTTTTTTCTAGGTTTATATTTGCTTTTAAGTCATCAAAAATTTGTTCACACAATTCATAATGTTTAACAATAGGTACAATTAGGTTAACATCCGGTTCATCTCCATGTTTCCTATATATTATCTCGTGTGCTTTAGTTGTTGGTCGTATATATGTAGTAGGTGGTGTGTTTATGTCATAAAGAGCTTTAGTTGGAAAGTAATGTAGCATCTCCTTTTTATCGCGGCAATACAACACATTAAACTTCGATATTAATGCGTCTATACGCGTGTTTAACGCATTCAAACATTCACTATGCGTAACGCATACAATAAAACCTTTACGCGCGTTAATCGGGCGTATGTATATTAGTGAAATACTATTAATAGATGGGTGAATGTTGTTATTATAGGGGATAACCTCTATAAAAGCCTCTTTATAACCACTATTTATTAAAACACTTAATTGTTCTTCATCTTCTATTAACCAATACATTTATAACCATTTTACCCCAATATACGAAAGCCTTTGTTATTATCCAAGCTTTTTATAATATTGATCAAACTTTCCTCTAAAATAAGGAACAAACCCATAAGCTTTAAACCTAAATTCAATTAATGTACTTATATTAAAATTAACATTACCTACATCCTTTGGAGTATCACCAGTTAATGTCCAAGCTTGTTGAAGGGGTTGGTAAGATTGCCATTGTACACTTTCATCATGACCCGCAAATAAATTAAATTCCTTTTGGTTTATTTCTATAATAGTATTACCATTTGGTTTTCTTAAAAAATATCTTTGAAATTCACCTAATTGATAATCTTGTGGGGTTGGTTGAGGTATAATAGATTTTGGACCTCTGGGGCTAAGCCTACTTACCTTATAATTTTTAGCAGCATAATAACCATCATTAATAATATAATAAGAATCTGGTTTAGTTTCAGCCTCAATTTGAGATTGGTTTTGTGTTGACGTACCTGGGGATAATAACTCTAACAGATAGTTAGGAGTGTCTTGATAATTTTTTCCACTATAAAATCTACCTTCTGATGTTTTAAAGTAAGGACCACTATAAGGCTCTTGGGAAGAGTCTACTACAAACTCACCCGCGTTAGCATATTGGTTTTCTATTATTTGTGTTTTTGGGTAATACATATTTTAACTTAATTGGTTTATTACATCTCCCTTTGCTTGAAGCTCAGCGGCATTAATTGCATTTCTTGTTTTTTGGCTTTGATTTCTATTAACTATAGGGATATCTACAGTTCCTGTTCCCGATGCTATTTTACCTTGTCCATCATTATAATTAATATAAACTGTTACTGTAGCTCCAGGTTCTGGATTTACTGGGTCTTGGGTTACTGTAGCATACTGTTGTTGGTAATTAAAAGTTGGTTTTAAAGTTCCTGTTAATTTTGTATTTTTAGTTTCCCAATCGCCTGGTCCCTTGCCTGCGTTGTCTGCTTGAGCATTTTGATATGCTACGTTTATATTAAAGTCTGTGTAAAAATGGATGCTATCTACATACCCACTAAAATTACCACCCCATTTAAACCCTAATGATTCAGCTAAAGTAACAATACCAGAGTTTAACCATGGTTCTCTTTCTTTTTTCATAAAAGTTTTCCCCTTTGGGTCTCTAATATTCATATCTACCGCACTATAATAATTATGTTTAGATTTACCTGGGGCCGCATTTGCTCCTTGACTTTGTAATTCTGCTGATTTTTGGTTTGTCCTTCCAATTGCATTTACATAAGCCGTGTACCCAGGGTATTTTTCATTTAAGGCTTCAAATAATGACCTCCACTTAGTTTGTACCGTGTTATTAAATTGTGATACTATATAATCAATAGAAACATCATTACCCCCCGCCCCTGATCTACTATCTACAATTCTAAATGCTTGGTCCGAAGGTATAGGACCCGAAGATTCATAAGTTTGAAATGTACTTTCAGAACTAAATTGTTTTGTAATCGCGGCACCTAATGGGAATGTTTCTACAGGTGATGTTGCTAATGTATTAAGAGAAGTTGTCCAACTATTACCTGATATTTTATGGTTAACTTTTGTTATTATAAACTTAAGGGCCCTATCATATTGTTTTGGTAGGAAATTTTGTCTAATAGGTAAACTATTATAAATGAGTATACCAGACATTCCTTCTAAAGTTAATGATAAATCCACAGGTATAAAGCCTATTTTACCTGAAGGTTTTGAGTATTTTTTCATTAATTGGTCAGTAGTAGTAACCATATAAGCTTTAAAAGCAGATTTACCTTGTCCTATAAAATCACTCTCCATTTTAGTATATAAAGTTTTATCAGGAGAAATTGTCTTTACAGTACTATTAGTCCTTTGTAATTTAGAATCGAATGTAGTTTTTCCACCAAAAGCTCTAACTAACCATAAATTATAGTTAGAACCAAACATAGCTTTATAGTCATCTGTGGTTAGTCTAGCATTTTTCTTTTCTTCTTCAATTGCTTGTAGTATTTGCTTTCCTTTTTCTTTCCATTCTTCATATTCATAATTATCATATCCTTTTCCTAAAAACTTTATATTTTTAGCGGGACCATCCCCCCCATCTTCTATTGATTTTGCTTCTTTTGCTGATGTATTGATGCCTTTTGTTTTTCTATCTGCTACTACTTGTGGCATCCTAAAAGTTATAATTTTCCAAACATTGCTAACTGCTTCTATTGGATCAAACACACCATCATCACCTAATATTAATCCACTAATAAAATTTCCTGTTTTATTTAATCCTTCTCTAAATGCACCAACTTCTTCCCCATCCTCCCAAGCTTTTTGTATTCGTTCTTGGTCTGTTGGTGTTCCTCCACCTGTTGCATCTACAATTTGTGCTGCAAATCTATCTAATAAGCCTACATTCCATTTAGAAAATGCAGTACTATCTTGATTTTTTGTTTTACTAGTTCCACCTGTTGCTCCAATAGATATTTGTGTAGCATATGCAGGTGTTATTTTAGATGTAAATTTAATATCTGTTACAAAGTTAGATGTATTATTATTTACATTATATCCAAATACTTCTAAGGGGGTTGATGTATCTTTTGGTATTAGACCGGGTATTGGGTTTTGGTCTATAATAGTAACTATATAATCGTCTTTTAGAATAGGTTCTAAATTACAAACATTACCTAAAGCAGCGTTTATGTCTTTACATAGCTCTTCTAAAAAACTAAACATACTTAAATCCCCATCTTTATTTTTACTATTTAAAAGTTTAGCTATATGTTCAAAGTTTATATAAATGTTCATTATTCTCCCAAATAATATGTCTCCATTTTGTACTACACAATCACTTAAACTTTTAAAATAACTTGGGGTATAAATTATAGTCCCATCACCTTCAGAATCAAAAAATAAAGGTTTTATTAAACAAACCCTAGGATCTAAAGATACCATATTTGGAAAGGCACTCATAACATTATATTCGGCCCCGTCAAATTCTACTTGTTTTCTAGCTTTACCTGAAGTTGTCATTACTGTAGGACAGGTATTCTCTGAAAGGTATCTCATTAGTTGACCAAAAGTCATAAAATAATTATAATTTGATTGGTCAATTTCGGGGTAATTTTGTCCTGATTCTGCCCTAGATACTTCCCACGAAAAGAAATTTCTATCCTCTTCAGTTTCATTTTTACTAAAATCCCTATCTCTAACGTCTAAATATAACTGCTCAGACATTTTATTACTACCGGCTCCCGCTATAATATTATTACCGTCAACATTTCCACCTACTTCTAATTTATTAAATACATCACCATTAGAAAAGGGCCAAGTAGCATCTTCAGTATCTAATAGTATAGCATCTTCAGATGTTTGTGCTCCTGCTGCTGTAACGCTTAAAGATTCTATTACATCACCTATTGTAATAAGGTCTAATTTTATATCATAAGTACCATCAGCATTAAACGTCCATTCAAAATTTGTTACTTTACCAAAAAAGGCATCATAATTAAAATCATATAAATTTCTATAATTTTTAATATCTTCAATCATTTCTACTTGAGAAACTCCATTTTGACTAAACCATTTATCCTCAATAATAGTATTTTCTACTTGTTGGTAAGACCCATCATTGGCTATGTATTTATCCCATCCCCATTCTAACATGACAGAATATCCTAGTCTCATATAAACTAGTTCTAGCAATTCAAATTGGAATTTATTGTATGCTTTAAGTGTAATTGAACATTTTCTTATTGATCCTCTATTTACACATTCTATCGATGCATCTATTAATCCAGGTGCTGGTGATAACCCAAAATCAGTTCCACCTAAACCATAACTATTATTATTCCATAAACCATTACTTTTAGTTACACCCGACCTAAAATCATAAGTTCCGGAAGTTGTCGCATCTCTATTATATACACCATTTTCATCAACAGCTACCGCCGCTCCTTTTGAGGGGTTTACTGTTGATAATGTATTAAATAATACTGTTTGTTGTGCTAAAAGGTTTCCTACAAAGTTTTCTGGATTTGAAATTCCTATATCTTTTAGTCTATTTATTCCATCTGCTACTCCATCAGCATCGACATCAGTATTAAAATTAAATTTTTTAGTTATATCCTTACCATCATCATCTTTTTTTCCAGTTTTTTGTTGAATGTTAATATCGGTATTGGTGCTATCTCCTACTACATAAACAGAAGATGCCATCTTTAACCAAGCATTTCTATTATTTAGATAATTTATTTGCTCAGTACTTCTAGTGCCTGAAAAGCCACTACCATGGGTTTTTTGACGGATATTTATTTGTTCCGATACTCTTAAGTCAAATTGTTCTCCTAATAAGTTTCCTCTCATAACGTTTAGTTTCCATTCAGTGCATTAAATTCAGATAACACTGCTCCTAATTGTGATGGTATACGAATTTGTAAACCAGGTTGCAAATATAGTGATGATTGTTTTAATGTTTCATTTGCAATAGATATAACCCACCAATAATTAGAATTTCCATAATATTGTTGAGCTATAATATCAAACCTATCTCCCATTTGGGTAAATACATAAGTATCTTGGAAATTTAATGGTATTTGAGGGTATATAGTAGTACCGTAAAATCTTTTACCTACTACGGTTTTAGATTTTTGTTTTTTTCTTATCGGTATTTGAGTATATCTCCCCATTATTTATTTTTTTACTGCTTGGTAGTTAGGTGTTTTTTCATTACCATCATAATTACTATTAGTTCCATTAGTTAAACCAATATATCTTTCTTGTCCAAATGAGTTTGCAAAATTAGCTGACATACCGTTCCATTCCCCTGTAGCAAAGTTATTTTGTTGTACTCTTGGTACAAAATTATGGATAGGTTTAAAATTAAATCCTGATACCTTTACTATCATAGGTAATTCTTTTACACTTCCATCGTAATTTCCTTCATCATTTATTGCTATTTCCCAAGGTGAATCTTGAGGTACATCTAAAGTTATACCTTCCATTATTCCTGTTTGTTCATAGCACCATCCTCCTACTGTTAATGTAATAAGATTTCCTTGCATATACCCGTTACTTGAATAATCAGGTGCAAGGGTTGAAGCTAAATAATTTAATTTTTGATACATTGGTATCAATTCTTGTTTAGATTGGGCTGCTACGGTCCAACCCATTGAGATACTCCTATCAAATCCTTCGTATTTATAAAAATCTTCTCCACGACCCATAAATTTTTGGGAACCCCAATTAGCAGAGTAATTATCAGAAAAACTATCTATAAATGCTCTAAAATGAATGTATGTTTTTTTATTAGGGTCTTTATTATCTATTACACCTATTCTAAATTTTACTAAATCATTTTTTAAGGATGAATCTGTAACTTTATCAGAATTATACAAAGGCATAGCTGTAATCTTATCTAAAGCATTGCGTTGGTTTTCTAATACCCCAGTTCCATTTTTTCCTATAGAGTAACTTTTTATATTACCTCGTTTTCCCGGGTTTCCTAAGTTAACTCTCTGGTTTATGTTTTTATTTATGTAAGAAGGTGATTTAGGTATTTGGTCATTATTATCAACATCTGGTATTTTAGTTTCAAAACTTTCTAAATCAACCCCTGTATTCTTAGGTTGTTGTTCAAGTTCTTTATGAGTCCATGTTGAAATAGCATTTATCTCATTTAATCCACTTTTAAATGCTTTATTACCTATTTTAGTTATTAATGAAAAGGGATCATTATTATTATCATAGATACTAAATTGATTTTGAACTTTTCCATTAGGTAAAAAATTAGATTTTGCATTATCAATAGTTGTACCTAAAATAAAACTATTTCCTAAATAGGCAACACTTGCACCAACCCTTAAAAATTGATCATTGTTTACTTCATTATTTAAACTTTGATCATTAACTGTTGGGCTTTGATTAATAGTACGAGTGTACCCTGTATTTCCTCTTAAACCAGTAAATGAAGGTGTTGCTGGGCGAAATAAAGGAGGAGATGTAAGTGCATTAGCTGTTACCCCAAACACCGGAGGTCTGTTAAATAAATTTTCGGTTGTTCCTGAAGACCAAGATATTGTAGGTTTTAAATTTAGTAAATTTGGGTTATTTGCTCCTGTTCTTTGGGATTGGAGCATATTAATATTAGTTTTACCTACTCCTAAAGTTGCACCTGGTCCTCCTGTATATGAATATAAATTTAAATCGTTTGCCCCTGTTGTTCCACCTACAGTCTTATCCATTTTAGGTAAAAAACCTAATAGTCTACTTTTATTTCCTTCTGTACCCCCGTTTATTATTTGAACATAAGTAGGTAATGTTAACCCATTAGGGGTAGTTTGAATATCACCCGCTTCCATTCCTTGCATCGGGTTAAATGGATTTAATCCTTGTTTATTTGGATAAATTCCTAACCCTACGCCTGCGGCCGCAGCTAATGTAGATAAAGGTGTATAAATACCTTGATTTAGTGCTAAATTGTCTTTAATAAATCTACCTATAGCAGATTGTGGAGATGATCCTTCATTACCCCCACCACCAGTATTTTGTGCCTCTGAATAGTTGATGTAACCTGTAGTTGTATCTACGTTAGATAACGATAATACATTTTGTTTTGCTATGAATAAAGGTCCTCTAATTGCACTTCCTCCAAAGTCAAAAAACATCTTTGTCAATCTAGATACATCATCTATTGCGTGTCCAGGAAAGAGAGTTCCACCCCTAAGTAAAAAATCTGGACCTCCTGTTCTAGAAATATCTTCTAAATCATTTGGTGGATTTTTAGTTACATAAGGTTGTCCACTCCATCCTCCGCCTACAGTATCTTTTCCATACCTTAATGACGTTAGATCTGTTTGTAGATCAACTAAGCCCATTTATTATGAAGGTAAGTTGTTCATATACTTACCACCTTCTCTAACTTCCCCTGCTAATTGGGTAGGTTGTGGTTCTCCTTTTACGTAAGGTTTACCATCTAAAGAATAGTCAAAGTGTAATTTAGAAATTTGTTGATCTGTTGGGGTTGGAGAACTTCCATTAAGTCCTGTTAATGTTGAGTCTCCGCTTTCAAGTTTTTTTAATATACTCATGATTATTGATTTTTATTATAAATATTATATTATTGTATTTGTATTACTCCTGGGTTTGCTATTACAGGTCTTGATCTTTGGTCTCGAACTAAGGATTCTAATAATCCTTCCATTCTACTATTATCTGCTGGGGCTGGCATTTGTATTTCGCCCGCACCCGCTGACATAACGTCGTCACCTTTTGGAAATAAATTAGTTCCTGCTATAACTGTATCTTTGTTATTTAATGCTATTGCTCCTTCTGGGCCCATTAAAGTACGGTTACCATACCCCCCACCATTTTTACCTGGTGACATCACATCATCTCCAGTTAAATATTTAGCTGCCATTGAAGCAATACCTGCTGCTGCAATAATACCTAAAGGAATCCCAATTCCAAATGGTATTTTAGAGAATGAAGATATAGCACTAAAAATAGCTGTACCTACAGTTTTAACTAAACCTTTTGATTCTAAAAGATTTCGTTTTCCTTGTATTCCTAGCTGAACTGCTTGTATGCCTGCAATTACTCCCTGGGTTACTTGTATACCTTTAGATATAGCATAATAAGCTGTATATGCTCCAACTATAGTAGCAATAATAGCCGACATAACACTTAATTCCTCATTTGTGCCTGCTATAAACCCAAATGCTTCTGATACGCTGTCACCTATAACTTTAAAACCTTCTGTGATTGGCATTAATAATATTCCTAGTGCAGCTATTGCTGGGATTAATATATCTACTATAGGTGCTACAATTTGAAGAATAGGGCCTGCTAAACCAATAAATACTTGTTTTAATTTATCCACTGCTGCTGCTAAATTTTCTTGAACACTAACTTGTTTCTTTAAATCAGATACACTTTGTTTTGCTAATTTTGCTTTTATTTGATCTTGTGATAAACCTTTAGCTTGTAAGTCATTAATTTGAGTTTCTCTTAAAGCTACTTCTTCTCCTGATAAACCTACTAATTGTTCTTGGGTAAATAACATTTGACCTAATTCTTCTCTACCCATTCCTACAGCTCCAGCTAATGCCTCCTGTTCTATTCTATTCATAGAGGCAAATTCCGCTGCTGTTCCTGCTTGTTCTGCTATTTCTTTGGCTACCGTAGCTAAATCGTTATTTAGAGCCGCGGTTCTTGCTTTTTCTAAATTAATATCTTTTCCTAATAATAATTCTGCTTCTAATTCTTTTGAAATTGAAGATTCGAAATCAAGTAAACTACCTGCTATGTCATCAACTTTACCTAATTCTAAACCTAATGATTTAGCAACACTTACTGCCTTACCTATTTCACTAGCACTCATTCCAAGTGATATTGTAGTAGCAGCTGATACTTTGCTTATGTCTTTTAATACTTCCTTTTCATTTAAGGATACTCCTAATTTTGTTCCTTGTATTTTAGCTTGTGCTAAAATTTCACCTGTATTTGATTTTAAATCCCCACCTGTAGCATTTGTGATAGCATTAACTCCTTTTAATTCTTCATATGTTAACCCTGCATATTTATGCATTTGTTGGAAAAATACTAAATTTTCATCTACAGTAGTGTTAGTAATACCTAATTCTGAATTTATTGCCATTAAGGCTTCACCTAATCCCTTAGCTGTTAATTTAGCTGACATTGAGGTAGTAGCTACCTTTTGCATTTCATTTTGCAATTGAGCAGCTTCGTGATATGTAAGATTCATACCTTTAGCCATCTCACCGACTTGTTTATCGGTTGCAACTACTGCTTTATATAAAGCTACCATTGCTAACTCACCTAATCTTTGAACACTTACTATATCTTTAAAATTTCCAGATAATAATGCAGATAAGGTACCTGTTTTATCTATTTCATCAGCAGCAGATTTTAAATTATCCCTAAATATTTCGGTTAAAGATTTACTCTTTTGTAGTTTTTTAAACCTAATTTCTAACTTTTTATTTATTGCTTCTTGGGCATCTATTTCTGAAAGCTCAGAGGTTAAAAGTTCTTTCTGTTTGTCCGTTAACTTACCAGCTAACATTTCTTGTTTTACTAGTAATCTTGCTTTACTAAAAGCTATTTGTTCGGAAGATTTAGCTAAGTCTGCTTGGGTTGCTAACCCTAAACTAACTTTAGTTCCTAAATCTATTAAATTGTTTGTATTTTTTACTACTGCTTTAAGATCAGCAGCTAAACCACGTTGCAGGGTTTTACCTATAATTTCTACACCACTATTAAGTGCATCTGCCCCATCAACCGCGTCTTCAAATGATGCAACTAACTTATCCCCAATGCTACTAACGGCATCTAGGATATAACCTAATTCTTCATTGATTTTTTTGGCTTCCTTTTGACCCTTACCATCACCTATAGGCATAGTTATAATATTTTTTAGTTATATGTTATAAATATTAAAAAAAAATTTATTTATAACCACTTTTACCTTTAAAACTATTATCACCCTTTAAAAAGTCTGGAGTGTTTACTTTACCTTCTGAGTCTATTACATTTGATTGACCATTTGAGTTTGAGGCATCTTTTTGTGCTTTTGATTCTTGTTCATAAAATTCACTTATTTGATGAAAAGTATATTTTCTTAACCAAAGAGGCATATTATATACAGTTTGATGGTCATAACCACCTTTACCGTGAAATACTATTTCGTGAATTTGTTTAAATATGGATAATCTAATATTAGAGGCTGTTTCCGAGCTCAGGCCAAAAAAAGTTTAGGCCAATTGAGACCTCTACCTCCTTCCCGTTATCCAATACATAGGATAAATCTACATCCGGGGATGTAGTTTTAATGTGATCTCTAAAAGCTCTAGCATCTCTAGCTAAAAAGCCATTATCTACGAATTCTCTAACGGTTTTTTTCTCTGAATCCCCATTTACTGAAAGGATCATATATTTCATTCTAGTAGATAATTCTGCACTAGAATTTTTATCTAATTTTTTTAGACCTTGAACTTCTCTATTAATACTATTTTCATCATTCCCCGTTAATATTTTATAAGTTAAGTCAACTTTAGAATGGGGTAGTTTAAAACTAAATTCATTTTGACCCTCTGTTATTAAAGAAACGTCAAATTCTTTATTTTCTATCTGCCCTAAATCTATTGTATGTTCTTCTCCTGAAATCATAACTTTGTAATCAGCACCATATCCTAAAATACGGGTAGCTATCATTACAGCATTTTTATCTCCTACTATTAGGTCTTTTTGGTTAACTCCTTCTGTTACTATTACAGAATCTATTAACTTATCAATTACTGTTCCATTTTTAATATATGCCGAGTTAGTAAGAATATCTTCTTCTTTAGCAGTCATATATTTTACTTCTACTTTACCACTACGTAATATGTGTTCTTTAGGATAAACTAATCCTTTGGAGGGTAAATCTACTGTTTCAGTAGGAAATTTAAATTCACTCATAATCTTTATTTAATTAAAACTTTGTTCGTGTATACATATGTAATATAAAAAAAAGCCTGGCGTAAGCCAAGCTATTTTTAAAAATATGTTAATTTCTTTTAGAAATTTAAAACACAGTAATCTGGTTGTACAGTTAATTGTATTTCTTGTGCAGCATTTTCAGTATCCCAATTGAAATCTCCAAAGTTAGCTTCTGTAATTAAAGCTCCTTTAATGACCCATTCAGATACGATATCACCTACAGGTCCTAATACGTTCATAGTTAAATCTTTTTTATAGAAATCACTATATCCATCTCTACCTGTTACTGATTCATGATGTAATCTGACCCACTCCATACATGCTTGAGCACCACTAGGAGTAATTGGATCAAATAACGTCATTTGAATTGTTCCCCAAGTTGTTTTTCCTTTAACAAACCTTTGAACGTTTATATGATTTAAAGGTACTGTTCCTTGAGTTAGTGTTACAGCTCCGATTCCCTTAATTTGATAAGAAGGAATTCCATCTACATACATTATGAATCTATTCTTTTGTTTAGGTTCAAAAGCTGTGAAAAATATTTCGTTTGGGTCTAATACTGCCATTTTATTATTTTATTTATTTTATTATAAATATTCTGTCTTTTAGTTTTTATGCAGGGAAATCAACTCCTGTTGGTAATACATTGAAATCTAGGATTATGAATTCTGCTGTTTTAGTTGGTTGTAAATAAATAGCACCTACTAATTCGTTTCTATCAATAACATCCGGTGTATTGTTAGTTTCGTTCATTACAACTTTAAACGCGTATAAACCTTGTCTTTGTTGTACTGATTCCAAGTATGGGTTAACTTGTGTCAAGAAGTTATTTCTTGTACTAATTGTATTTTGCTCAAACACTAAGTTATCTGATACTTGTACTATAAATGATTTAACTGCTATTAACAATCTTCTTACATTTACTCTATCTAATGCACTTGCTCTACGTTGTAATGTTTTTTGTCCAAATACTACAACTCCACTTGCTGGAAATGTTGCTATTGGATTTACATTTCCACTATATAAAGTGTCTCTTTGTCCTGATGTTAATCTTTGTTCTGCTCTAATAACATTTCCTAAAGCACCTCTAACTAAGCCTGCTGGTGCAAACCATGGTTCAGATGATGCGTCTGTAAATGAATATACGCCTGGAATAAACGCTGACGCTGGGGACCAAGTGGTCATGCCGCTAGTCGGGTCTATTGCTTGTAACCACGGCCAATACGCAGCTGCATAACTTGAATCAAATGCTGTAGCACTTGCTACTGTTTGTGATACTGTTTTACCATATGCTGATGGGTCAACTACTGTTATACAATCTTGTCTATTTTCTGCTAATGCTACTAATGAATTAACTTGAACTAACGAGGTTGTAAATGATGAATCTCCAATTAATCCTGGTGCAACTACTACATTAAAATTATAATCATCTTTATTGTTAAGTAAAGATATTGATGCTGAGTAATCTGTTGCCGTTAATCCCTGTATATTCGTGTCTGTTATCGCGCTATTAAATTTAGCTGGCGACATTGATGCTTGAACATTTTCTCCTGTTGCTCCCGTGAATGATCCTGAAGATGCTACTGGGATGAATTTTGAATATAATGTTCCTGCTGATCCGCTACTTACTCCTCCAGCATTGTTGAAGAAATTTGGTGTTGGAGTTAATACAGATTTAACATTAATATATCTACTTCTATTTAAGAAATCTCCTGTTGCTTTTACGTAATAATCTGCTCCATCTTGAGCTATTTCGTAAGTAGTGTTACCTAATACTCTTGCAATATAGTTTGGTTGAAACGGATCTAATGATAAATCATTCCATGTTTCTAAAATTGATGGTGAGTTTGAAGTATCATTACCTTGTCTTACTATTATAGAGAAAGTACCTGATCCTGTATTAACACCAGCAATTTGCCATCTAACGTTATCTGCTGAACCTAATGATAAAGTACCTGATGCTGCATCCGCTGTTTGGTAATTATTCATTATAGTTCCTTCAGAAATTGTTTGTAATACAATAGATTCTGATGTTTCAGTATTCATGATACCACTATTTCCAGATCCTGCAGTACTACCTGAAGTAAATGCTGGAGCGAAATCACCATGAGTAACTCTTGTTACTAATAATGAAGTTCCACCTTGTCTAAAATAATTGTTAGCCGCCGTAGAGGTTAAGTAAGAATATTGTAGAGAAGCACTTTCAACTGTTTGACCAAATATTGCTTGGTATTCACTGAATGAAGTAACTAATGTAGGCTTTTCTACAGGTCCTTTTACTGCTGGTCCTATGATTGCTGCACCGAAATTTAATGGGTTTTGTTGGATAAATGATTGATCATTTTCTCTTGCCAATACGCCTGGAGATATTAATGTTTCTGCCATTGCTTTATATTATATATTAAAGTATTATTTTGTTATAAATATTAGAAATTTCCTCAAAAGTCTATTCTATCGGACTTATTTCGCCATTTGTTAAATTTATGTTTCCACTGCCGTATTTTTCTTCTAATTCTTTAGCAGTAACATCTTGTTCTTTTTGAAGTTCTTTAAAATTTCTAAATAACTCCTCTTTTTTTTCACTTTGGACCATTTTATTTAATTCAATGGATCCTAAACTAAATATTATATCATTATTTTTGGTTTGATAACTATTTAGTAATTGTAACTCCTTTTCTGATAACTTTTTAGACATAATGTATTATATTTGATTATAAATATATTTAAATTTTTTGAAATTAATCTCTTATTCTACCATCTGTTGTAGGATTCCTTAAAGGTGAAGTATCTCTCATATCTCTTACGGCTTCTGTTGTAATTGTTACTTTAGCTTTAGAATTATACTTTTTCATTGCATTTAAATCTTTTTGTATAACATCAGGGATAATATAACCTCTTAATCTTATATTGAAAGTACCTTTAACAAGTCTGTCTTGACCCATTATTAATTCTGTTGCTGTTGCGAATGAATCAATAAATGCTCTAAATTTATATCTTTCAGGATTACCCCAATATGAATCTGATGCATACTCACATGCTTCAATAATCTTATTTAATTGAGACATATAATAAGTTTGTATAAGACAACTATATTCTAATGTTACATAATCCGGTTGTGCTACTACATGGTAGGATTCAACGGGTTTTCTATTGTTTAATAAAGAAAAATTATCATAAAAATTACTTGCACCATATGATTTAGACCATGTACCATATAAATTAGGTTGGTTAGAATCTAATTTGTTGGCTACTGATCTATCTTTAGTAATTGTATCTCTTTTAATTACAATAATAGGTAACATGATTGCATCTGATTTGTCTCTATAATATCCATCACGTTGAAATGATTTCCATCTTTCAGGGGCACCATAAATTACGGGTACTTCTCTTCTAGTACCGTTTTGTATTACAAAAGGTTTAATTACATTTTGAAAGTAATAAAATACAGCTTCATCTAAGTCTTGTATACCAACAGAATACTGTTTTGTTTTATCACCTTTAAAACTCATTTCTTCAGACCTGTTGTAACTTATTCCTGTATCTTGATAATTAGCATTTTCATGCCCATCAGCAGAATTAGGATTAGTTAGAATACCTTGGTCTTCAATACCTTCAAAAGCTTTTTGCTTTGAAACAGATATTTGTTTTTGGGTTTTGGGTGTGGGTTTTCTAGGTTTTGCCATTACATTCTTTCTAAATATGGTGAAATTGCTACTTTGTCAGCAGGAATATAATAAGTTGAAACTAATATTGATAAATTATTACCAAAACCTTCCAATCCAGGATTAAGTGGATTAACGTTATTTGGATATGCTGGGTTTTTACCTCCCCAATATTGGTTAGCTACTGTACTTTGTACTCCATAATATGATTCTTGATATAAAACAATATCTCCAACTCTAGGTACAACGTCAGAATCTACTAAGTCATCTCTAAAGAAATAAAACTCAATACCTTGACCAAATTGAACTCCTTCTATGTTATCAACATACTGTTGGTTTTCTCTGTTTATTAAAACGTTAAATATAAAGGGACCATTATAATATTTTTCAGCGTCTGCTTCTCCGTATAAATTAACTTTAGTTTCTTCTAATTTAAACTGATATAAAGAACACTGTTGAGTAATAATATTACCCATCAGTTCTCTATTTAACTTTCTAACCAGAGACATATCTCTCTGGGTTGTGAACATTGCCATATTATGCTATATAGATTGTGTAAGGCACTTGTTGTAACTCGATCATTTTAGATTCGGCTTCAGATGCTCTACGATTTAATAATGCTTGTCTTGATGTTTCGTCGAAATAATTTCTTAATCTTTCAAGTAAGGCCGTCTTTTCAGATGTGGCTGCTGTTAGTAAATCACCTTGATTTAAATTAACTTCAGCATTAGGGATAGGTATACTGCTATATTTTCCTCTTACATATCCTAACATTTCTTTTGATATTGCTAATGTGTATTCAAAAATCCATTGTCTACCAATTGAATTAATATAATCATAATTTGGATTTTCATAGGGAGTGTTTGAAACATTTGTTACTTGTGTAGGTGTTTTTTTAACTGAACCTTCTATTCTTTCATCTCTAATAATATATTCAAACCAAATGTTACGTTCACAACATCCATCACAACCCCCATTTGCACCACTAAAATTGGGTATTGGGAATATTCTTAATTTAGTATTTCTAATTTCAAAGCTATAGTTACTTCTTCTAACTTGTCTATTCATATCAATAGATTGAATAACTTGTAAATCATAATTTAAAGGCATCATTAAGAAACCTTCTCCTCCTCCAAAACCTCCTACTCCTGCAATGCCTGCAGCTATAGCTCCTCCAAATCCGAATCCATTATAAGGATCCATTAATATAGCAGATGCTGGTAATGGTTCTTGATAAAATACTCTTTTAACTTCTAAACCTGATGATCCAAAGGCAGCTAAACCTGTACCTAATGAACTTGTTATTTTACTTGATGACATAAATGTCTCAAAATCATAATCTTGTATGCTTGAAGTTAAACCAAATGACCCTGAATAATAAGGTACATTACCACCTGATCCTGCTTCAGCACCATACATTTCTGTAAGTCTTACTATAGGTTCAAATGATGGGGTTATTAAAGCCTGATTTAAAGGACCCGACCCTGTTTTAAGACCCTCTAATGTTAATTGATTATCTCTTACTTTATAAGCATATAACTCATTTCCATACGTAGTTACGGCTTCTTCAAAAGCGGTATAAAACGACCCTGATTGTAATTCAATGTCAACTAAAGGATAACCTAATCTTCTTGCGCAAAAATCAGCTACTTTATCTGCATCGGTATCAAAATCTGCTTGTGCATCATAAAAACCAAAAGGTGTTGCACCTGCCGCAAATGTTGATGTTCCTGTCCAAATTGGTACATTCATAGTATTAGTATTTTGTTATAAATATTGAAAATTTCTTTATTATTATAAACAAAAAAAAAGAGGCGCAAAAGCGCCTCTAATTTATTAAAATCTAGTTTAATCTCTTATTATAGAGTATTTAAACCTGAAATTTCGATAGTACCATAAAATTCTGGTCTTACCATTTTCTTAGCATATCTAGTCAATAGACCTTTTCTAGGCACAAACGTGTCTGGATCATATACTAATGGAGTCATAATTAATGGAATATATGGAGCAAATACAGCACCACTTTCTAAGAATTGTCCACCTCTAAATCCTAATAACATAATGTTAGAAGTCATGTAAGGGTTTTTGTAAACTTTATATCTTCCGTTTAATTGACCTACTTTCTGTACACCAAATGCATAAGAAGCTTTAGCAGCATCTCCATCTGAATCAGATGCAAATCCTGGTATAGATTCAATTATTGTAGCAACTGTTGGAGAAACTACCATAAAGTTAGCACCACCTCTTAAAGTTTTCTGGTGGATAATGTTACTTAACTTTTGAACTTTAGTTCCTAATGTTTGGAACCATTGTCCTTGAGAATTGTAAAATCCTAGATCACTTACAGCACCTGCGCTTGTAATAGATGTGTTGTTAACAGCTGACCATACTTCAGTTCCTGCAGCAGCGTTAGTAATTAACATACTTAAGATTTCTAAGTCAATTTCTAATGAAATGTACTCGCTTAAGATTGAAGTTAATTCAGCTTCAGCATCTAATGCATGATATGCATTTAAATCCTGTGCAAATTCTGGCGTCCATACAGCTTTCAATTTCTTAGTTTTAGCAACGATAGCAGATGATTTCATCTGTACATTGATTTCTGGAATTGTTTGTGCTGGACAACAGTAAGAACCTGTTAGGTTATTGTTTCCGTTTGGTAATGAATTACCCGCTTCAAAGTCACCTCTGTATTGATCAGTTGGTTGTAAAGAAAAAGAAACTAATGCACTTTCAGTAGCTCCACCTGTAACCCAATCAGAAGCAGATACTACAAATGAGATCTGTCCGTTTTGGCTTGTACTAAATGCATTTACTTGAATTGCAGTAGCCGAACCTGAATAAAGTTGGAATGATTTTACAGCAGTAGCGTCTATGTATGCAAAACTTGAAGTGTTAAAAGTAATTAATCTATACTCGTTGTTAGCAACTGATGCAGAATAATCTGAATCATAATCTAGGTTACCCCAAGATGCAGTAGCAGCAGCAACACCAGCTTTTAAGCTTGAAGTTGTTTGTGTAGAATATGAGAATCTACCTGATCCGTATAATCCACCTGCGTTTGTATTACCAAATGGGTTAGTAGCAACGCTACCGTTTCCATAAAGTGATTGACCTGCAGTAAATGGTGCTTTGTTAGTACCATATTGGAAGTCTAGGAAGAATACAAGACCAGAAGGTAAGTTCATTGGTTGAACCGAAACAAATTCCTTTGCAGCGATTTGACCAAATACTTTTCTTACTAATGGTAAAGCAACTCCTGCCCATTGACCACCAATGTTTACAGCAGTTTGTGATTGAAATGTACCTGAAGATGCATTTCCTCCACCTGTTTGAGAAGATTCGACAACAAGTTGTTTAGCTTGGTTTTCAAGAATGATACCCATGTTACTTTTATGGGAACCATCTAAACCTTCTAATAAACCTGTTTTTTCCCATTTTGTGGCTAACCTAGCAGCATCACTCTGTACCGAGTGATATGGGTTAGCGCTTTCTAATAGAGAATTTAAGCTCATAATAAATAGTTTTAAATTTTAGTTAATGTTTTTTTAAATTAATCCCGCAAGCTTACGCATACGGTTGAAAACGTCATTTGATTCGATAATAGGTTGTTTTGCTGACGTCGCTTTTGGTTCTAAACCACTAGCTTTCGAAGCTGAACCTTTTACTCTATTAACCATGTTCGTACTGTCAAGTAATCCCTCGTTTAATGTTGTGTAAATTGTTTTTGCTTGTTTTACATCCTGAGCCTTGTCAAATGCTTTTAATACTTTTACTTTTTTACTTTCTGTTAAGTTTTTAGCTTTGAAAATTTTATTAGTATAAAGTAGTTTCGCGTTTAATAGATTTACTTCATTAAGTTCTGCTTTTAATTCATTTACTGAACTGATTGCAGATTCTAAATCTTCTTCCATTTTACGCATTTTTTCAGTTTCCATTTCTGGTTTAGATTCCTTTTTGAACTTACCGTCCTTTTTCTCATCGTCACCTTTTCTTTGAACTGGATTAGACATTTCGTCTAACTCGTCTTTGTCATCTTTTTTAACTTCGTCGATTTCAATGTCTACGTCTACGTCTTCAACATCTTCGATGTCAATTTCGTCTTCTACGTCTACTTCGTCTTCTACGAATTCATCGCCTGGTTCAATTTCTCCACCTGCGACCATGTCTTTAATGACATCTTCAATAAAGCCTTTAAGGTCATCTTCAGACATATCTTCAAGATCAATTTCTTCATCTTCAAGACCATCTTCCATGTCTTCCTTTTCGTCTTTTTCACCGTCTAAAAAGCCTTCTTCTTCAGCGTCAGTACGTTCATCTTCTTTGATGTCTTCGTCTTCTTCTTCAGTAGTTAAAATAGCATTTTCGCTTACGTCTTCTTTCTTATCAGCTTTTAATTTAGCTAATTTCTTTTCGTCGTCTGCGAGGTCTTTTTCAAGACTCTTAATGTGGTCTCTATCATCTCTGATAGCGCCTTCCATTTTTTTCTGCTCTTCTTTGTTACCCTTTTTAGAGTCTTCAAGTTCAGCTAATAGTTCGTCAAGATTTATATCTTCATCTACTTCTTCATCTTCTTGTACTGTTGATGTTCCCACTTTACGTGGTGCAGTATCAATTGAATCACCAGCAGGTGAATTTTTTCTTTCAAAGCTAGGAGCGTCCATTTCTTTTACTTCCTCTTCAGATTCTTTTACTTCATCATCCTCTTTATCCATTTCATCTAACTTTGCAGATAGCATAGATTTAAGGTGTGGAGTGAAAGCTTCTTCTAGAGCAAGTTTTGCATTAGCGATTGCTACTTCCTTAACGGACTTTGCATCGGCAATGGCTTCTTTTAGCAAATCTCTGTTTGTTGCCATAGTTCCCAAAATTTTGTTTGTGAAATACGATTATTAAGAATCGTAATAAGTATTAATTATATATCGACATCATATAAGATATTCATGATGTATTCTGGTTATACGTATATGAGTATTTTTAGAAATTACACTATTGGGCAAGACCCTTTTGAACAAAGGATTTCGTGTATTAATGAATTAACTTTAGTGTAATTGTAGTTAACCATTTCTTTTCCTTCTTTAATGCTATGCATGTATGATCCTGGATTTGAAGGAGTTGAGACAAAATCCCAACATAATAGTTCAAAATCATCTTGAACCTCCATTACACCACCTCTTTGTTCTAATGAACCCATACCTCTTGATGATACACCTACGGTAACACCATGTTTAATTAGTTCTTTAAGTATATTTCCTGAAGGTGTAGGTAAAATTTCTATTTTACCCATTACATTATCTCCATCCCACCAATATTCAGATATTAAGTGTGATACATTTTTTAAGTTAACTACTGAAGATTCAGGGTGGTCTAATTCTCCCATTGAACGTCTTTGTTCAATTAATTCAGAATATTTGTCCATTTCCCTATCCCAAAGACCTTTAGAATAATATCTACCATTACCATTTTTAACTTCTGCCGTTGCTAATACTCCTTCGACTAATAAGTTACCAGCATCAGAAATATTTTCTGTTAACTGATTTGGGGATGCCTTAAACGCATGCGTTTCTATTAGTAATGTCTTCATGTATAACTTTATTTTATTTATAGTTTCCTACGTGATCTCTATTAATAGCCCCTGCTATTTTTTTAGCATCTTCTTCTGATTTACCTGATTTTTCAATTTTGTCAACTACACTATCAAAAGATTCTTCTACTTCTTCTTCACCTACTACTTCTTGTTTACTATATTTTTTACCACAAGATTTTTCATAGATTTTTTCCATGCCAGCTTTCTTTTTCTCTAAAAGTTTAATCTCTCTTTGCATTTCTTTCATCTTAGACTTATCAATTAATTCACTAAGATTTTCATCCTCGTTAATTGAAGCTACTCTGTCTACTTTTTCTTGAATAAATTCATGTAAATAGTCTAATTGAGCTTCTAACTTTACGGCTTCAGCTTCTTTTCCTATTTCTGCTAATTTTGTATCTATTGTTTCTTTTTTCATTTTTTTCTTTTTTTCTTTTGCTGCTTTAGCCATTGGTTCTTTAGTATCACCATCTCCATCAACATCCGGATAATCAGGTCTTGATTCTTCTTCCATACCTGCTTTGTCTTGAGAAGCATCTATTGCTTTATCAACAGCGGATTCTTTTACTTTAGGTTCCATTGGTTTTTCAGTTTCAAAGTCTTGTAAACTTTCTGCTTCTTTTACAGGTATTGGAGCAACTGATGTCCATTGTAATCCTTGTTCATTCATCATTTGTTTTATTACTTCACCTGATAGTGAAGCTAATGAGTTTGGATTTCCTTTACCTATTACAAGGTTTTCTTTAACTACTTTTTGAACTGACTCTTTTACTACTGCCCAATTGTTATCCGTGTCTTTTAATTTATCACTATATCCACTACCTCCATAGGTTTTACCATCATTTTCTTGTACTGCTGGTTGTTGATATCCTAAATCTTTAACTCCAAATTGTCCATTTTTTACATAATGTAATGGATCTTTAGCTAAGTTTTTAACTGCTAAAGCTTGTGCTTCTTCTAATGTTAATTCTGGATTGTATTTAGTTTCAACGTATACTCCGTTTAGCATTTCTTGCCCATTAACATTATTAATATTATCTACTACAGGAGAATAATCATAATTATGTGATTCTATATTTTCAACTGAATCTGCTACTTTGTAAGAACCAACACCACCACTTTTCATTTCAAACTTTAATTTAGGATCAGCTGATATTTTTTCATCTTGTTCCTTAGTATTAAATTTCATATCGTTATTAACAATAGGATTTAATGATTTATCTCCAGCTTCATTTAAAAAATTATTAAATTTAGTTTCCCAAGTTGGTTTAGCAGGTGCTTCCCATGAACTAATAGGTTTTAAATCTACATAGTTTTCTTGAATTACACTTCTTCTTTTTAAAATATTAGATGCTTGTGTAAAATTGGCAGCATTATTAATCATTGAAGGGTATTGAAGTTTAGCTTCTTTAAGGAACACATCTTTTGCTCCTTTTCCTTCTTTAATTAAATTGTAATGTTCTTGTAGTGTTTTCATATTATTTTTCTAATAGTGTTTCTATGTCCTTTAAAAAATCTCCAATTAAGTCTGTGGGTTTAATTACCGCATAGGTTTTTGGTTGGTCTCTATAGGTTTTTATTGTTTCAATTTTTGCTTGACGTAATAATTTTTTAATATCATCGATTCTTGCTTCTAATCCATCAAATGCGTTAATGCGTTCTTGTTGGAATTCTTTAGCTTTGTTTTCTTCTTCTTTTACAATTCTGTATCTCATATTATAAATATTGGCCTTATCCCCAAAGTTTACGAACTGGCATAGATGAGCCTTTTTGTACGTAAGTTCCTTTTTTATTTTTAGGGACTAATTGGTATTTAAATGCTTTTACTAAATAATTATCCTTTACCCCATCTTCACTAGCTTTAGGTCCAGGTCCTAAATCTGCACCCGGATTATCTTTACCTTCAGCAATACCAAAAGAACTAACCATACCTGAAGGTAGTTTCATTTTTTGTTTAGATGTTACTTTTTTAGCTTTAGGTGCTTTTCCAAGTTTTTTTCTAATTATATTTTGTACTTTTTCTTTTACTGGTTTGTATCCAATAGAAGTATATGCTGAATCATCATCGGTTCCATCTGCTTTTTTATTTTTATTAAATGCATAAGGTGTATTATAAGCTCCAGCTGCTCCGGACATAGATACTTCTTCCACATCATTTTCTGATATAGTCATTCTTTTATAATCTTCAGGGTATTCCCTGCGTAGATGAGTTCTTAATTTATTTTTTATTAACCTAAGATCGTCATAAATTTCTCTAAATTTTTCATCATCTTTTGTTTTAGTATAAACCCCTTTAGCTGTTGCAGATGCATCAGTTACCTCATCAAATAATTTGTCAAAGTTAGGTAATTCAGAAACTTTCCATCCTACTTGACCCGTTTGTGGGTTAATAGAATCAACAGTAAATCTAGTGTTTCCATCTTTAGAATATGTTATATCACCTATTTTATAATTGCCCTGTTGGGCTAAATTAGGAGAAGCTTCTTTAATTTTATATTTGAACGCCATTTGCTGTTTTAATTTCTTGAATTAATTCATAATATTGAAGTAAGTCAACTAGATTATCACTATCTACCCTATCAGTTTTATCTAATTCAACTAGTAATTTTGAAACCTCTTGTACTTTAATTTGTGTAGCTTTATCTTTAATATTGTTCCCTGTTTCTTCTAATAAAGAATGTAATTCTTTTATTTTAGAATTATAAAAGTTTCTTAAACTAGGGGTTGAATCTACAGAATAAATAAATTCTTTAAGTACTTGTTTTTGATCAACACTTAAATTATCATATTTATCGTTAAATTTTTCTAATAATATTCTATATGTTAGTGATCTAACATCTTTATCATACTCTGAAAATTCATTCAATAATTGATCTTTACTATCTTTTTTTAATTCCTGTTTAGTTAAATGTTCTAATAATGTGATTTTATTATTATTAATTTGGTCTAAATCAGTAATTTCAGGGTTGTTATAACTTTCTAATAAAGTATAAATAGAACCTATTTCTTTATAATTATTTATTTTAGAACCAAAAAATGATTCTAAATTATAATGTTTTTTAATCTCATTAATTAAATTATATTTTTGTTTCTTTAATGAAGTTCTATTTAGTTTTTTAGAATTTTCTAAAATGGTAGAAATCAATAAATTAGCTCTACTTTCACTTAATATTTTAGATTTTAAAACGGATTCATATAATTTGTATTCACGTCCAAGTTCACTTTTTACAAAGTTTTCTTTTAGTAGGTTAATTGCTGGTGAGTCTACGCCTTTTAAAGTATCGGCTGTTATTTGCCTTACTAGCAGTTCAAATAGTATGCCAGTATTTTTATACTTTGAGTGTTTTATTTTCATCAAAAATATATTTATTTATAAATATTAGTCTTTTAGTTGAGATTCATCAAGTAAAGATGAAGCTTTTTTGTCTTCTTCAAAAATTAGTTTTTTCTTATTTAAAGATTTAAACATATCTTTGTTTTTTAGATAAGTTACTTGGGCACTTGTCGATTCTCTTAAATTAGACATACCACTACCTTCGTTTTTATCTGTATCTTTCATTCGTTTAGTTCCTAAGGGGTCTTTTCCAAAGTTACTATCTTGTTTACCACGTTTTGTAATACCATCTTTAGGTCTTCCTAACTCTAAATCATCAGCATAACCATCTGGTACATTTGCTGGATCTGATTGTGTTCTTCCCATACCATATAATGAAGCTAAATCGTGAGGAGTACCATATGATTTACCTGTTGATACTGGATCGTTACCTTCAGCTTTAATTTGGTCAACTCTAAATTTACGTTTAGCATCTTCCCTAACTAAGTCTCTGTATTCATCATATTGGTCTTCACTAAAGTGATATACATTATGGTAAATCCAATCAGATGGTACTAAACCTTGTTCTAATAGTGTACCTGCTAATTCAGATTTTGATTTCATTAACTCAACTTTCTCCTGTTCAAATATAATTGATGGAGTAGTCATTGATAAATCAAAATTAGTTAATGTTTCATCAGTATAACCTTGAGTGTATAAATGAACTAATGCTATTTTGTTTAATTCTGATAGTATTATTCTTTGTATTCTATCAATTGTACGAGCAAACCTAATATCTTCGGCTGCTAATGTGGCTTTACCTTCTATATTTTCATCATATCCTAAAAATGCTTTAGGTATTTTAAGTGCTGCAAATAATTTATCTCTTAAATATTCAACATCTTGTATACCATCATATGATAAACCTGGTGTTGTATCAATTTTAGTTGCGCTATCATTGCCTCTAACTGGTATATAAAAATCTTCAAGCATGTTTTGCATATTGTACTTTAGATTATATTCACCTGTTTTTTCATCCATCATAGGAGTACGTTTCATACTTGAAATAGTTTGTTGCATAAATGCTTCTATTTCATTTGGAGGTATAGAACCAACGTTTACATAAAATACTCTTTTTTCTGGGGCACGAGCAATTCTGTGAATTAACATCGCGTCTTCCATTAATGAATATTGTTTGTATAATTTTCTTGCTGGCTCAATATACGATCTACCATAGGGAAGGTAGTTAACATCCGCTACCATTCTAAAATGGGCCATTTCATAATTTTCATAAGTAATACCTGGACCATTATCTGCACCTTGGTTAGGTACATTATAATAACCATAAGAACTACCTGCAAACCCATCAGGATTCCATTTATATAATACTTCAGCAGGATTATCAGGGTTGTTACCTTCTAATCTTTCAATATGATACGCAGTGTATGGAATTACATTATAAACACCAAATGTTTCTGCTATTTCTAACTTTAAGAAAAAATCACCATATTTACACATTTGTCTAACCCACATCCATAAATTAAATTCTATGTTTAAAACATCATAAAATAAATTATAAAGTATTTTTTGAATGTCTTCGTTTGAGCTTCTAATTTGTAACACCTCACCCATATCATTTTTAAGTGTGGACTCATCAGCTATAATATCTAGAGCAGAAGCAATAATTGCATCTGTATCCATTACATCATATTCTGAGTATAAAGTTGTTCTTAAGTATTGGTAATTCAAATTAAATTGAGCACCAAGTAATGATGTTGGGGCACTAGAATATACTTTATTAAATCTGTCTACTAAAGCATTGGTTTCATATTCCCCACTGGATTGGATATGTCCTGAATCGATAGTTTTGACTTGTTTTCCCCCTACATTTCGTATTACTACGTCTGTTGAGAATAACCTTCTTAGTCTTGAAAATACGCTTTTATCTGCCATATTAATATATAATTATTGTTATAAATATTACTATAATAACCAACTAATATCCTCATTGCCATCTGGTGTGTTCATTTGGTAGGGATTTTTAACTTTCGTGTGACCTACGCCATAACCCGCCTGATAAGGAGTTCTGTTGACTTTCATATTGTTTAATGTTTGTTTTGTTATATCGATACCTCTTTGTCTAAACTTAAGAGCTGTATCTCTAATGTACATAGCCATGCCAAAAGACATAACTAAGTCATCGTTGTATCCTGTTTGTGCTTCTGGTCTCCCATTACGCCAAATAAAGGTTTTCATTTCTTCAATTAATCTTTTAGATTGGATTGTTACACCCCCATCACTAATATATTCTTGAAATTTTCCTATTACCATAGGTCGAGTTCTTGAAGACATAGTAAAACCTGCTACCATTTTTGAATGGTCTTGGAATTTATCAAAATAAGAATTAATGTTTGTGCCCTCTGATTTTTGTGAGTAATATAAATTAGGGTAATTACGTTCGATTACTACTTGAATTGATGCCCAACCTATATTTGCATTTTCTATTACTAATAAAGCTTCATTATATTCAGTAGCTATACCAACTAATAAATGTCCAAATTCTTTAGTACCTAATTGTCCTTTATATTCTGCTACTTGAACATTATTAGTAACATCTATTACATGAAATGCAGAATAATCTTTTCCATCACCTCTAGATACATCTGCTACAACTAAATAATCTCTAGTATAATCAGCATTTTCCCATACCCATAAATTTTTATCAACTCCTCTTCTTTCTAAGGGTTCTTTGATAAAGGATTTTTCATAGTATTCTATATATTCATTGTAAAATACAATATCACCTGATGTGCTAAAATCACAATCACACTCTTGTGCTGCCATTCTAGGATCACCTAATAATTGATCTTGTTGATCCCTCCATGCTTGATCTCTTTCAGGATGTACATACCAAGGTAACTTTATAGGTAAAAATTGATTTTCCCTTGCTTCCGCTCTTGTCCATGTTTGGTGAAACCAATTACCAGTACCATATGGTGTACTTAATGCTATACACCCACCACCCGTTGCTAATGTTTGTTGTGCTGATGCCCAAATTTCTCCAATATTGTCAATAAAAGCAGCCTCATCAATTAGTAGCAAAGATACTGCTTCGGATCTACCCGCATCACTTGATGCTGATGTAGCTTTAATTTGAGACCCGTTTGATAATCGGAGGTTTAATTTATTATTTTCAGCGGCATCAATCTTAAGCCATGAAGGTAAATTTTCATACATGAATTTTACTTTCGTAACCATATTTTTAGCTGTTTCCTGTTTAGTTGCTATACAAAGAATATTTTTATCCTTATGAAATGTCATCATCCATAAAGAATAACCTGCTGATAGTGTTGATATACCTAGCTGCCTAGATTTTAATATTATTGAATAGGGGTTGTCTTGAAATAAGCTGAGTACCTTTTCTTGAAATGGGAATAGATTAAACTGTATGCGACCACGTTGTGGGTGCTGTATATAACAGTATTTACGCATAAAATGCACGGGATCCTGGGCACATTTAAGGTATTCTTGACGTATTACTTTTTTTAAATCAGACATATTATTTTGATAATAATAAAATACCTATTACAGCTACTATACCCGCCCCAGACATTAATTTAGTTTTAACTTTTTGTTTTTTTAGATCTGTTTGAAGCCTTAAAGAAAGTTCTTGTGATAAGATTATCTGGTTTGATTTAGTATTTAACATACTCTCAAAATTCAAAACTCTTTCGTTTAATTTATCTATAACACTATCTTTAATAACAACTTTTTTTTCTAATAAGTTAATTTTATTATTAACTATTATTAATTCTTTTTTATTACCATCCCCTTGTATTAAATCTTTAATTACTAGACGAACTATGGGTTTATTTAATTGAATCGTTTTTAATGAATCTGTCTTTGTATCTGTCTGAGAAAAACTTTGTAAGTTCATCATCATTAAAACTATCAACGGAATTAACTTTTTCATTTACTTTATATTTTAAGGTGACAATTTTTCTATCTTGTTGATATATTTCCTTGTCTAACTTTACTACTTGTTGGTTTAATGTATCAATTTTAAATACTAAATTACTATTTATATTATGTAAAGAATCTACTTTTGATTCTAGTTTTTCTATTTTGGTGTTATAATCTACAACATACTCCTCATCTCCTAGAAGGACAAAATATATTAAGGCACCTCCTAAAAGAAAAATTAAACTATAAGTAATGAATCTTTCTTTAGATAGCATCTTTTTCTAACTTTGCAACTAATGATTCTAATTCTTTCTTTTTGGAAGTCTTTTGTTTTAATTCATTTTTAATGACTTCTTTATCACTTTCATCCGCTGCACTATATTTTCTAGCTAATGATTTCATATTAGTAGTAATATCTTTTAGTGCTTTAACCGCTATATCTAATTTTTTAAATTTACCCCTTGCTGCCTTAGCTTGGGCTACTGCATCTTTATCATCTACATCTTCGTCTTCTCCTAATTGTTTTTGTAAGTCAACTGTTTTTTTAAGTTCAGCATTATATGATTGTTGGGATTTTACATCTTCAGGTGAGATTTTATTTTCTTCCTGTTCAAGGGTATTAATAATATTTTCCTTAATGTATGATTTTAACTCGGATTTTTTCATTAGTATTGGGTTTTATTATAAATATGTTAAAGTCCTGTAATAGTTAATATTTGCTGAATACGTTCATCTGTAGATCCTGATATTTTTTCTATTGTACCCGCTTTATGGCCATGTCTTTTAATTAATGTTGTAATAGTAAAATCAATTAAATCCCTATAATGTTCATCCGTTTCTCTAACCCCATTATCTTCAATT
>Ga0209712_10000426_pt1 | contig 38088 bp, 35 predicted proteins | sample ArcOceMetagenome_FD_187443 | JGI IMG/M metagenome (GOLD analysis project Ga0209712, IMG submission 187443) | Marine eukaryotic phytoplankton communities from Arctic Ocean - Arctic Ocean - Greenland ARC118M Metagenome (SPAdes) (version 2) | ecosystem: Environmental > Aquatic > Marine > Oceanic...
TTTAGATGAATATGGCGGGACTTCAGGGATTATGACTGTGGAAGATGTTATTGAAGAATTAGTGGGTGAAATTGAAGATGAGCACGATACGTTTGAGCTTATTGAAGAAAAAACGAATGAGAACACTTATATATTCTCGGCACGGATAGAAGTGGATCATATCAATGAAACCTATAAGTTTCAACTTCCCGAAAGTGAAAACTACGAAACTCTCGGTGGGTTTATAGTCAATCATACCGAAGAAATACCAGAGAAAAACCAAGAAATTACAATCGAACAATTTCATTTTACGATTAAGGAAGTTTCCAATACTAAAATCGAATTAGTGCAGCTAAAAATCCTAGAAGAATTTTAATTTAACCCCCTTCTTTGAATTATATTCTTTTCTCCTTTTATTATTTCAAAGAAATTGGTATTTTCGTCCACTATATTAAAAAAAATAACACACACTACAAATGGCAGTTTTAAATAAAATTAGACAACGCTCTATATTCTTGATCATTATCATCGCTCTTGCATTATTTTCATTCATTATTGGAGATATATTTCAAAACCTAGGGTCTTCAGGTAAATCACAAACCGTTGTTGCAACGATTAATGGCGAAGACATTGAACGCGATGCATTCATGAATCAAGTTGAAAACATCCAACGCCAATCTGGTGGTTCTGTATCAAACACCCAAGCCATGAACCGTGTTTGGGATCAAGAAGTAAGAAATAAAGTCATGCAAACGCAATACGATGCTGTTGGAATCTCCATTGAAAGAGATTATATGCGTCAATTGTTAAAGCAAAACTTAGGATCTTTTGAAGAATTCAAAAATGAAGCTGGTTTATTCGATGAAGATAAACTCAACGAATTTATTGCAAACCTAAAAGCCATTGCTCCAGAAACGACTACACTGAACGGAAGTGCTGTGAACTATAAAGCATGGACTGATTTTGAACAAAGTATTTCTCAAACAGGCGTTCAACAAACGTATTTTAACCTTGTGAAAGCAGGTGTTATTGGAACCCTTACAGAAGGTGAGTTAGAGTATGTGTTAGAAAATGACAAGGCAGACATTAAATATGTTCAAATTCCATTTACATCTATTGCAGACAGCTTAGTATCTGTAAAGAAATCGGAAGTTGCAAGCTATGTGAAAGCAAATCCAAGCAAATACAAGGTTGAAGCTTCAAGAGATTTAGTCTATGTTCAGTTTAAAGAAGTAGCTTCTTTAGAAGATGAGCAGCAAATCCAAGCGGATTTAACAGCCCTTATTGCTGATAAAGTAGAATTTAATGAAGCAGCCAAAGCCAACGAAACAGTGGTAGGCTTTCAAAATACAACAGATGTAAAAGCCTTTGTAAATGCCAATTCATCAGTTAAGTATAACGATGCATATGTGTTTGCATCTAGCTTTCCAACAACTGTTGCAGATCAAATGTCAGGGTTGAAATCAAATGAAGTTTTTGGTCCTTATAAAGAAGGAACAGCATACAAGTTGTCAAAACAAGTTGCTAAAAAAATGATGTCAGATTCTACGAAAGTTCGTCACATACTGATTCCATTTGTAGGGACGGTTCGTGCAGATGCTTCCGTTACTAAAACAGATGCACAAGCAAAAACGACTGCCGATAGTATTTATAAAGTGATTCGTTCTAAGCGTTCAAAATTCAAAAGTTTACTGTCTTTATCTTCTGATAAAGTGAGCAACGAAAAAGAAGGCGTTATTGAATTTGCTTACACAGACGGATTTGCAGAAGAATTTAAAGCCTATGCTTTTGAGAACCCTAAAGGAAGTTTAGGCGTTGTGAAAACAGACTTTGGATATCATATTATTGAAATCTTAGATCAAGGAAAAAAACAAGAAGCGTTTAAAATCGCAACGATTGTACAAGAGATTGAGCCTTCTGTAAAAACTATTGATGGCGTCTTTACAAATAAATCTAAATTTGAAATTGCAGTTGCCAGTGCTGATTTTAATGAAGTCGCTAAAGAAAATAACTATACAACATCCCCAGTAAGCAGCATTAAAGAATTGGACGAAACAATTCCTGGTCTTGGTGTTCAAAGAGCTATTGTAAGATGGTCTTTTGAAGAGGGTGTTGAAGTAGGAGACTTTAAAAGTTTCAATACATCAGGAGGTGGTTTTGTAGTTGCTAAGGTAACAGCTGTCAATGAAGCCGGATTAATGAGTGTTGAAAAAGCATCCATTACGGCACTTCCAGAAATCAGAAAAGAAAAGAAAGCGGAAATGATTAAAGACCGTATTTCTGCAACCACTTTAGAAGCGATTGCTTCTGATGAAGGACAGACGGTTAAAACAGCCTTGGCTGTAAACATGAAAAATCCAACGCTTTCAGGGGCAGGAAGAGAGCCTAAAGTCATCGGAACTGCTTTTGGTTTAGTAGAAGGAGCCACCTCAAAATTAATCGTTGGTGCCAATGGCGTCTATGCGATTCAACTGACAAAGTTAACGCCTGCAGAGCCGTTGCCAAACTATCAAGCATCTGCTAACCGTGTGGGTCAAGCCAAGTCAAACGCTGTCAATACACAGCTTTACAATGCACTAAAGGAAGCATCTGATATCGAAGATAACAGAGCGACGTTCTACTAAGTAGCACATTTAAATACTAGATATAAAAGGACTCAGAAATGGGTCCTTTTTTTGTGCTTTAAATAGTAATTGAGAATACAGAAAAACTTAGTTTTTACAAATCATTTCATATTCATCTTAAAATTAGACTCGATTTTTTTTGTTATCTCAAAAAATCGTGTAAATTTGATGGCATTAGACTCCAAATCTAAATCTTCAAGACGCAATTTAACCGAAGTTTTAGATCTAATTTTATTGAAATACGTTTTATAAACTACAGAGGTTTATACGGATATGAGCAAAAAACAGCTTGCAAATAAAATAAGACACTCATATATGAAAGAAATAAACACGTGTTCCTTGGGCTATCGAAAGGAATGCGGATACATACGAGTTAGCTGTAACCATGGCTCTGTAGAATAAGATTGATTATCACGATATAAATGAATAATTTTTCAGATAAATACAAAGAAGATATTGAATTTCTAGAAAGAGTTACTGGAAAATCAATTCGAATGAAATTAAATAATGACAGAAATGAAATAAATTTAATATCTACAATTAGTGAAATTAGATTCGGTAAATATTTAGCTGTAAAATTTGGATCTAATATTGAATATGAGCCTGTCATTTTGGGAAAAACACCTGACTGGTTAGTTAACATAAATGGAGACAAAATTATTTTTGAAGTTCTAAGAATAAATCTTCCAAACGAGAAATTAGAAGAAAAAATAAGATTATTCAAAGAAAACGAGTTAGACATAGATTCCTCTGGAGTTTATACAGGACTAGCCTGTTTAAACCGAAATGATTCAGATAAAATTCTTAAAAAAGAAAAGACATATAGAAGTTTGATAAAAACACATAACTATAAACTAGTTATTTGTATAGATGCAACTGACTGGGACAAAAAAATAGATGTTATGGATATTAAAACTTCATTCGATTTTGAGAATAAAGAATCTCCATTTTATCATATGAATTTCACAAAAAATGTAGCTGGTTTAATAGTAGAACCTTACTTTGGAAATATAGAGTTTATATTTAATCAAAATGTAAATAATAAACTCAATAAGAAGAATATAGACATACTTATAGGCAACAGCTAAAGGGATATAATTAATACGGGTTTTAGTGCTTAATCGAAAGTTTAGTTATTTTTAATTCCGTGCAAACCATAGCCGAGACGTTGGAAAAATAAACAAACATGATTGCAGAATCACATTCTTGGAAAAACGAACTTATTATAATCTCAAATAGGATTGAAAAACAAGTACACACTAAAAAGGATTGGTCAGGAAAAAAATACACAAGATTTGAAAAAGATGTAATGTTTGGTTTTTATATAATCAGAAAACTTATAGAATCTAAAAAACTTACGAATAGAATCATTTCCACAAATATTAAATGTGATAAATATCCAAACTCTGGAATGGATGTTACTTTTATGAATAATCATAGAATACCTGAATTATATGATTTCAAAACTAAGTCAAATCAAAAATTCGAATTGAAATTCTTATTAAATCAATTTATTCACAGTTATATATTTCATCCAATTCTTGCACTAACTGACTATAACGGATTAACATTTACTGATATATCAGAGCATAATGTAACTGACGAGGAACTACAAGTTACTTATGAGAAATCCCGAAGAGAATTAGTATCTATTCTATTTAATTCATACGATAAACGAAATGATTTTATTTATGAGATAAATGTAAATACACTAATTCAATTATTCAAAAATATTGGAAACTGCGAAGTCAATTCAACAATTTTCACTTATAACGAAAAGAAGAAAGATTATGATATTGAACAAAGTTATGTAGATAATAGTAATCTAGATCTTCCTTTTTAAAATACTTTAGCCAACCCCCTCGTGCCCAGTAAGCGAAAGAAAACGAGCAAAGAGAAATAAATGAGGAGTAAATATACTAATGAATTTGTTAACGGCATCACGCCAACAGCGTGACGCCAGCTTAGGCTATCCGCAACAAACCATATACAAACACGTTGGCAACTATAAAAACCAAGGCTCAAATTGAAGATTAATTTGTTAAATTAACTTTTTTGGTGCATATTAGCACCAAAATAAAACAATATGGCAAGGCAAAGTATTTCTTTCACTCAACCAAATGATGAGTGGTTAAAAAATCAAGTGGACAAAAAAGAATATTCGACTAAAAGCGAATTGGTGAACGATTTAATTAGGCAAGCAAGAAAACAGCAAAGGAAAATTGATTGGATAAGTGCTAAATTGGAGAAAGCTGAAAATAGCGGATTTACGAATTTGAGTAAAGAACAAATATTAGCGGAATCGAAATCCGTGATTTAATGGCAAATTATAGACTAAGTAATTTAGCGAAAGAAGACTTAATAAGAATTCACCGATATGGAGTTGACAAATTTGGAATGACTCAAGCTGATAAATATTTTGATTCAATCTTTGAATATTTTGATAGTATAGCAAAAAATCCATTTTCATATGAATCAGTCGATTATGTAAAGACTGATTATAGACGCTGTGTTTGTGGTTCTGATAGTATTTATTACAAAATAGGTGATAATAATAGTGTTGAAATTATGACAATAATTGGAAAACAAGATTTAAAGAATATTTTATAACGTGGAATAATTACAGTTGCCAATTCCGTATAAACTTTATTGCTGACTTTTTGCCTACTAGCTAAAGCCCTCTAAATTAAAGCGTGGCAGGTCGGATTTTATACCTTGCCTGCGGCAGGCAGGTTTCGGTTGTATTTTGCGTCATTAGATGCTTAAAAAACATAACAAAATAGATACAACAACGATATAAAAGAACTCAGAAAGGAGTCTTTTTTTTTATAAAATCATATCTGAATACCCAACAACCGTCGTATAGCCTTTGGCCTTAAAATATTCCACAGCAGCTGCGTTTCCGGTTGCTAGGAAGAAGTCGCCACCCCAAGCGCCCAAACTCTTAATAGCGCCCTCATAATCCGAAAACAAGGCCTCTTTTAAAGGCGGTTGTTGGATGAGCGTAGAGATGTAACGTTCATGCTGTTCAATCAGCGATTCAAAGGTTTTTAAATCGGTACAATTTAAGAAGTCTAATGTCAAACTATTCAGTCCTGAAAAATCAAGCGATTGATCCGCAGTCAGCGTTTTGTAGGAGCGAACACCGTCTCTACTATTTTGTTTTTGATTGCGATGCACAAAAAATAAAGCGTCTGAAAATGGAGGTAAAAACTCTACTGGTTTGACCGTTGGTTTTCCTTTCTCCAACTGATACAAAACACCTGTATCCTGTTGTGCACAAGCAATGTCAAATCCACTGCCGCCAAAAGTCAGTGCCAGTAACTTAAAAGCATCCACTTGTGCCCATTGTGCTAAATTATTAATCAAAGTAGAGGAAGACCCCAATCCCCAATTTTCTGGAAATTCTAAGGTAGAAGTTAATGCATAGCCTTGTTGTGCTTCAAAAAGTAACGGGTTCAACTGTTGCAAAGCGTCCAGAACTTGTACCAAACGAACGGCAACATCTGAAGTATTTGTTGTGGATATTTTTAAAGTCGCATCAATCGTGAATTCAGCTTCAAACCAAACAGCACCTTCATTGGAAATGCTTTTCCAAAGGATTGTATTCTCAGTTGTCGATTCTACGCTTAAGGATTGTCCAAATTTGGTTGGCAACGCCAAGGCCAAAGCACCATCTAAGACCGCATATTCTGCACTGATCAATAATTTCCCATGACTGTAAAACGTTTGCATTAGGCTCTTAAGTTTTCAATCGCTTCCACCACCGCACTGTGGGTTACCGTATGGGTTTTGAAATGTTCGATTAAGTGTAATTTTTCAGCAGCATTTGCTTCAAATTGATTCAATATATTAAGCAAGTGCATTTTCATATGCCCCTGTTGAATTCCTGTGGTCGTGAGAGATTTTAAAGCAGCAAAATTTTGAGCCAATCCAGCTACCGCAACAATTTCCATTAATTCTTTAGCGGAAGGTTTTCCTAATAATTCCAAGGCTGTTTTTACCAGTGGATGCAAACCTGTCAATCCACCAACGGTACCGAGCGCCAGCGGTAATTCAATCCAAAATTTAAACACCCCATCTTCTATAGAAGCATGCGTTAAACTCGAGTAACTCCCCGAGCGTGCCGCGTAGGCATGTACGCCTGCTTCCACCGCTCTAAAGTCATTTCCAGTCGCTAACACCACCGAATCCACTCCGTTCATAATTCCTTTATTATGCGTCACCGCACGGTAAGGTTCTATTTCTGCTATGCGCACAGCTTGCATAAACGTATCTGCAAATTCTTGACCTGTATAGGTGTTTGTTGCGAGCGCATCCACTTTACAACTCACCTCTGCACGTACCAAGCAATCCGGTACATAATTGGATAAAATACTCATCACCACCTGAATGTCTTTAGAACAACTTTTGAAGGTCGTTGCAATCTGCTCCAAACATGAATTGATGAAATTTGCTCCCATGGCATCTTTCGTTTCAAAGGTGGTATGCAACTGGTAATACCCTGAAAGTTTTTCTGTTTTGTCAACCAATGCGATGTCTAAAATACCACCGCCACGTGCCTCCATATTTTTGGTGATGGCTTTCGTTTCTTCAAAAAGCTGTGGTTTTATCGTTTTAAAAAGAGCTTCCAATTCAGAAAATGCTCCGTGAAACATAAAATGAACCTGACCTACTTTGGTAGTCGATAGCACTTCTGCTTTGAAGCCCCCGCGTTCCATCCAAAATTTAGCCGCATTACTCGCTGCCGCAACCACCGAACTTTCTTCGATGGTCATTGGAATGACATACATTTTATCGTTAATCAAAAAATTTGGAGCCACCCCAAAAGGGAGATAAAAATTTGAAATTGTATTTTCAGTAAACTCATCATGAAGCTTTTGGAGCACTTCATCCGTATTCCAATACCGTTCCAAATCGGCTTTCGCTTTTGGATTATTTTGAAAATGATGAACGATCAACCAATCAATTTTTTCAGCTTTTGTAAACTTTGAAAATCCAGAAACGGAATTCTCCATGTGTGTCTATTTTTGAAACACAAAGATACTATTCTTCGTATTATTATGGAGCTGCAATTATTCTAATTGCGTATTTATCTGTTATTATCTCAGGTTTTCTGCTAATTTTTTAGTAAACTTGACCTAATATTATTAAAAACTCAACTTAAAATGAAAACTCCTTTTATCTACTTAATCAGTTGTTTGTTTATTTTAACGGCGACCGCTCAAAAAAAATCCATTTCTCTAGATCAAATTTGGGATGGCTCCTTTAGAACGCAAGGCATGACTGCTTTGCATTCTATGAACAATGGACAGCAATATTCAGTTTTGAATTTTGACAGATCGGCACGATCGACTTCCATTGATTTATACGATTACAAAACCTTATCCAAAGTAAAAACCATTGCAAGCTCTCAATCGATGGATGCAATTCCGTATTTCACAAATTACACGTTTAGCGATGATGAACGTCAAGTAATTTTAGAAACCGAAACAGAACCCATATTTCGGTATTCTGCTTTAGGAATTTTTTATGTTTACAATATAAATTCTGAAAGTCTCGAAAAAATTTCTGAAGATAAAATTCAAGAACCTGCTTTTTCTCCAGATGGCACCAAAGTCGCTTATGGACGAAAGAACAATTTATTTATAAAAGACCTTATCTCTGGAACCACAAAACAAATCACCTTTGATGGAGAGAAAAATAAAATCATTAATGGAATTACGGATTGGGTTTACGAGGAAGAATTTGCTTTCGTAAGGGCTTTTGAGTGGAATGCTTCCAGCAATAAAATTGCGTTCATTCGTTTTGACGAAACCGAAGTTCCAGAATTTTCAATGGATATTTATGGGACTGACTTGTATCAAACTCAAGAAGTATTCAAGTACCCAAAAGCAGGGGAAAAAAATGCTGAAGTATCACTTCATTTCTACGATTTAAGCGCGGATCAAATTTCAACGGTTGCATTGTCTAAGGACTATAACGATTTTTATATTCCTCGAATTAAATGGACAAAAGATGCAAATATTCTGTCCGCTCAATATATGAACAGGCATCAAAATACCTTGGACCTTTGGATGATCAATCCAACAACGAACAAAGCGGATTTAGTGCTTACTGAAAAAGACAAAGCCTATGTAGATGTGACAGATAACCTGACATTTTTAAAAGATAACAGCTTTATTTGGACCAGTGAAAAAGATGGATTTAATCATATTTATCACTACACCAAAGAAGGGAAGTTAAAAAATCAAATCACAAAAGGCAATTGGGAAGTCACCGCTTACTATGGGTACAATGAATCTGCTAAAACAATTTATTACCAATCGGTAGAAAATGGTTCTATCAATCGAGATATCTATTCAATCCGATTGAATGGCAAAAACAAAAAACGACTCTCGTTAGAAGAAGGAACAAATGATGCTTCTTTTAGTGCAGATTTCACCTATTTCATCAAAACCTATTCTAGTGCCTCTACGCCTCCAAAATTTACATTAAACGATTCTAAATCGGGCAGACTGGTTAAAAACATCAAAGACAACTCGGCACTTTTAGAAACACTAGGGACTTATAAATTTTCTAACAAAGAATTCAGCACCATTAATGTGAATGGAAACGAGTTAAATATGTGGATGCTGAAACCCGCCGATTTTGATCCTTCTAAATCCTACCCACTTTTTATGTTTCAATATTCAGGACCAGGCTCACAACAAGTGGCCAATAGTTGGTATAGTTCTCGTGATTTTTGGCATCAATATTTAACCCAACAAGGTTATATTGTGGCTTGTGTAGATGGACGAGGAACAGGCTTTAAAGGAGCCGATTTCAAAAAAATGACCTATTTAAATCTTGTCAAATACGAAACTGAAGATCAAATTCAAGCCGCAAAACAAATTTCAGAGTTATCCTATATAGACGAAAGTCGTATTGGAATTTGGGGGTGGAGTTACGGCGCTCATATGAGTACCAATTGTTTGCTGAAAGGGAACGATGTTTTTAAAATGGCCATTGCGGTTGCTCCGGTGACGAGCTGGCGTTTTTACGACACTATTTATACTGAACGTTTTATGCGAACCCCTCAAGAAAATCCAAATGGATACGATGAAAACTCTCCATTTAATTATCCAGAATTGTTAAAAGGCGATTACCTTTTAGTGCATGGCTCGGGTGATGACAACGTGCATGTACAACACACGATGCGCATGGTTGAAGCTTTGATTCAGGCGGACAAACAATTTGATTGGGCCATTTATCCCGATAAAAACCACGGCATCTATGGTGGGAATACCACCATGCATTTATACACTAAAATGACTAATTTTTTACATGAGAAATTGGGCGACAAACGAATGAATTAAATAAAAATTAACCAATTAACAATTTACTAACTAACATTAAATTTATGTCAACTACAACTACTGCAAGTCAAAAAGAACTCTGGGGCCATCCCGTTGGATTATATGTATTATTCTTCACGGAGATGTGGGAACGGTTTTCTTACTATGGAATGCGCGCTATCTTGGTTATTTATATGATTGCTGAAGCCTCTCACATAGATGGCCCTGGATTGAGTTGGTCAAAACTTGAAGCGTATCAACTGTATGGTTGGTATGTTATGTTGGTATATGTAATATCAATTCCTGGAGGTATTTTAGCCGATAAAGTCTTGGGGCAGAGAAAAACCGTTATGCTTGGAGCTGTCATTTTATGTTTAGGTCATGGTACCTTAGCTATTGAGGCCGAATGGGCATTCTTTACAGGTTTGAGTTTGATTATTTTAGGAGTCGGTTGTTTAAAACCTAATATCTCCACAATGGTTGGAGGTCTTTATAAAAAAGGGGACATAAGACGAGATAAAGGGTTTAGTATTTTCTATATCGGAATTAATTTAGGTTCCTTACTAGCGACGTCCGTTATCGGACTTGTTGTTGCTAAATGGGGATGGCATGCTGGTTTTGGATTAGCCGGAATTGCAATGTTATTTGGTTTACTTGTGTATGTTTGGGGACAAAAATACATTAGTCATGTAGGAAATAAACCTACAGTTGAAGAAATGAAAAATGATGTTTCTTTAGTTAAAATATTCTCAAATATTTTTAAATCACCTGCTCAATTAGCAGTTCTAGTCATTTTATTAGCACTGTCTCTATACTCAGGATTTACTTTTGAAGGCGTTGACCATTGGGGTTATGGAGCATTGTTTATCTTCCTTTCATTTGTTGTAGGATTATTAATGATGATTTTTAAAAGTTTAGAAACACAAATATTAAAAGACCGTTTCTTAGTCTTATTACTTTCTTTTTTATTAGTCATTGTTTTCTGGGGCGCTTTTGAGCAAGCAGGTGGATTAATGAGTGTTTACACAGAAACAAAAACAGATAGAATGCTATTAGGCTACTTGATACCAACACCAATGTTTCAAGGATTAAATGCTGGGTTTATCATATTACTAGCCGTTTGGGTCGCAAACATTTGGGCAAAACGAAAGCTTAAAAACAAAGAAGCCTCTTCTTTATTTAAAATGGCTACTGGAACAATAATTATGGGCTTAGGGTTTGTATTTATGATTTTAGCCGTAAGAGAATACGATGCGAACGGAAGTTCAGGAATGCAATGGTTGGTTTTAGCGTATCTATTTCATACCATTGGAGAGCTATGTTCTTCTCCTGTATCCTTATCATTTGTAACCAAACTTGCCCCCGTTAAATACGCATCCTTAATGATGGGACTGTATTTTGCAGCCACTGGACTTGGAGGTAAAGTTGCAGGTATTTTAGGTGAGAAATCAGAACACTTTGGAGAGTACACTATCTTTACAGGAATTGTAATCTTTACAGTAACCTTCGGATTATTGGTGGTTGCATTATTGAAACCTTTAAAGCGTTTAACGCATGGTGCCGAAGACAACGAAAGAGACTTAAAGCACGACGAAGCTGAAGGCTTTGAATTAGCAGATAGTTAAAAAACAATAAAATTAAACCCTTGTAAATTAATATAACAAGGGTTTTTTCTTTTCTAATTAAAATTTCATTTATGAATACAGACGTCGAAAATCTATGTACAGACAAAGTCGTTCGTAATTTAAATACATGGACAAAACCGAAATACTTACTGATAGAATAAAATTAAGGTTGATTGACTTATCAGATTTAGAGTCAATCCACAATCTACATTCTTTGCCAGAAACAGATGCCTATAATGCACTGGGGATTCCAGAAAACATTGAAGAAACCAACTCTGTAATCGAACCGTGGATTTTAGACAATCAATCGAATGAAATAAAAAATTATACGTTTGCAATTGATAACAAATCAAACGGAACATTCATGGGTTTATTTGGACTTAAACTCGGCAATAAGAAATACAAAAGAGCGGAAGTTTGGTATAAAATATACTCAGATTATTGGAACAAAGGCTATGCGACAGAATCGTTAAAAGCAATCCTAAATTTTGGTTTTGAGACACTCAAATTACACCGCATAGAGGCGGGCTGTGCAGTAGAGAATACAGCTTCTTTTAAAGTTTTAGAAAAATCTGGAATGATTCGAGAAGGACGCCTGAGACAAGTATTGCCTTTAAAATCAGGGTGGTCGGATAATTTTGAATATTCAATCCTTGAAACTGACGAAAGAAAAATGAACTAAATACCTTTAAAGTGTTAAATTGATTACCGAATTTAGTAAATTAACCACCATTAAATAGAAAACTACTATTATGACAACAGATATTGAAAATATGTTCAAAGACAAAGTCTTGGGGCATCCAGCTGGACTTTTTGTATTATTTTTTACCGAGATGTGGGAACGTTTTTCCTACTACGGCATGCGGGCATTGCTCGTCATGTTTTTCACCGCATCACTCCTTGATGGCGGCTGGGGCTGGCCTCGTGAGCATGCCTATGCAATTTTTGGCACCTACACCTCATTGGTCTATTTATCGACACTCTTAGGAGGCTATTTTGCAGATAAAAAAATTGGCTATCGCTACGCCGTTGTCATCGGTGCATTACTTATGACTTTAGGCCACGGCGCTATGGCAATTGAAACACCATTCTTTATCTATTTAGGATTGACCTTATTAGTATTTGGAAGTGGTTTTTTCAAACCAAACATGACCTCAATCATCTCTGAAATGTACAAAGGCAAAGACGAGAAAAAAGATGGTGCTTACACCATTTTTTATATGGGTGTCAATGCAGGTGCTTTTTTAGGAATTCTGTTGTGTGGGTATCTAGGCGAACAAGTAGGATGGCGCTGGGGCTTTGGCTTGGCAGGAATTTTCATGCTGTTTGGACTCCTTCAATTTTGGTTTGCTCAAAACATTTTTGGCGATATCGGAACAAAACCTGTAAAGGTGGATACTGCAGCGATAGAACTCAGTGCAGACGAGCCAAAATTAAATCCGTTTACACAGCTTCAATTAGGATTGATAGCAGTCGCAGGACTTTTGGGAATCTCTTGGATTTTTAATGATCCCATCTCTAAAATATCAGAAGGCGCTTATAATTTATTTAATTTTAGCATGTTTGGAATCGAAGGTTCTAACCTCGCAATTCTATCCGCTTTAGGACTGTTTGTATTACTCCTAGTGATCCGAATTCCTAAGTACGACAGAATCACACGCGACCGTATGTTGGCCGTGATGTTTTTCGCGTTTATCACGATTTTCTTTTGGGCGATTTTTGAACAAGCACCAAGTTCTTTAACCATTTTTGCACGGGATTATACCCAACGCGTCCTAGAAGGAAACTCAGCCTTTATTTTTAAAATTGTCAATACCCTTATGACCGTCATTCCTTTGGGGATTATCACTTGGGTTTTATGGTTACTATTCAAAAAAACATTTTCAAAATACGCCCTTTCAAATATCTTTTTAGCGGCTAGTTTTATCATCATTTGGGCCATCGCCCTTTGGATGCTATCCGTTGAATTCGGAAAAGAAATTGCAGAAGTACCAGCGTCTTGGTTTGGAGTTTTAAACTCCTTGTTTATCATTGCGTTTGCACCTTTATTTTCAAGGTGGTGGGAAAGTAAATACAACCCAAATGCCAACATGAAATATGCGATAGGAATGGTTTTATTAGGAATCGGAATGGCCTGTGTTGCCATCGGCGCATCGTCTATTGAGCCCGGAGCAAAAACAGCCTCTGTCAGTATGATTTGGTTGATTATGGTGTACTTCTTTCATACCATGGGTGAATTGTGTATTTCACCAGTTGCCTTGTCTTACGTCAGTAAATTAGTTCCAGGCCGTATGATTGCCATGATGTTTGGAGTCTGGTATTTAGCCGTTGCTATTGGAATGAAGCTAGCCGGAGTGTTTGGAGAAGCGTCTGAAGGAATTGCCCAATCTGAAGGTTTGAGCTATTTCTTCTGGATCTTAACAGCCGTAGCCGTTGGTCTCGGAGTACTGTCTGCGCTACTCTATCCTGTAATTAAGAAATTAATGCATGGTGTTCGCTAATTTTGGTATTATATTTGTTACCTATTAAAAAAATATAAAAATGAACCGAGCATGTTAAAGTGTTGTCATTTAGGGAAATGATTAATAGCGAACACATGTGGCCGTTTAAAAATAATAAAAATAAACACATGAACCGAGCATGTTAAAGTGTTGTCATTTAGGGAAATGATTAATAGCGAACACATGTGACCGTTTAAAAATAATAAAAATAAACACATGAATAAATGTATCATAGTTGTAGTTCTCTTAGTGGGGACTACAACACTTTTTGCACAAACTATCAATTGGGTAAGCATGGACGAAGCCCTTGCGTTGCAACAAAAAGCACCAAAAAAAATACTTGTTGATATGTACACCTCTTGGTGTGGGCCTTGCAAAATGCTGGATAGAAACACTTTCACAAACAAAGACTTGATTGCTTTTGTCAATGAACATTACTACGCAGTTAAATTTAATGCAGAAGGGGATGAGGTTGTTAATTTTAAAGATCAAACATTTTCAAATCCTAATTATAAACCTGAGATGGCAAAACGTCGAAACAGCCAACACGAGCTCACACGCTATTTTGGAGTCAATGCCTATCCAACCATGGTGTTTTTAGGACTTGATGCTGAATTACTCGCTCCAATTCCGGGATATCAAACAGCACAGCAATTGGAATTGTATTTAAAATTATTTAAAGACGATACCTATAAAAAAATGAACAACCAAGAAGCGTTTAATGGCTATTACAAAACGTTTGTGCCTTCTTTTACGCCTTAGTTAATAATCAACTCTAAAAAATCCCTTTTCACTTGTTTGATGAAACGGGATTTTTTTTGCTTCACACGTTAATTTCCAACGTTCTTGATACGTTCTATAATTACTCCCATCCCAAATAATTAATTCAGGCTGCAGGCTGTCAATCAAACGGTTTAAGTTGATTTTTGGCGATTGCCTCAACAAGACCCACTGTGGTTTCACACTTTTAAGAGTATAAATCCCAAGGCTGTCCACCACTAACAATATCTTGTTGTCAATTTTATACAAGTGTTGGATGGAATCCGTGGATTGAGTTTTAATGGCGCCTCCAATTTTATAATCCTCCAACATTCGCAGCTTACTAATGCTGTCTAAATCGTTGTGAATTTCAAGATGTTGGTTGGACTGCAATCCAAAAACGCTGTGCCTCGATTTATGAAAAACAACAAACGAATTTCTAGATGTCAGTGCTGGGATCTGTTTCACAAAGACTTGAAAACTGAGGATGCAGATTCCCAAAATCATGAAATTTTTAAACGTTTTTTTATGATAAAAAATGCCAAGTAAAAACAAGATGAGGTAACTAATCACAAGAGCGGTTAAATCAAATGAAATTTGTTCAAATAGAAACGCTTCTTTGGAAGCAACCCATTCCACAAACCGATTCATTGATTGAATAATCCATGCTAAGGTGTGGACTAAAAATTCTGGAGGTTTGTAAACTACGGCTAAAATCATGGTTGCAATTCCCAAACCGAGGATAACGATCAGACAGGGAATCACGACCATATTGGTCACAAAAAACAAGCCTGGAAATTGATGGAAATAATACAGACTCAAAGGCAAGACGCCTATTTGAGCAGCGATGGATACTTTTAGCAAATCAAGAAACCAATTCCCAACACGATTTTTAAAACTCCACCACGAATCCAAAATAGGCTTCACAATGATAATGGAGGCGACCGCTGCGTAACTGAGTTGAAATCCAACATCAAAACAAAACCCAGGCCGTACCAATAAAAGTATAAATGCCGACACTGCTAAGATGTTTAACGAATTTGAAGACCGTTTTAATCCCCTTACGATTGCAAACAAACTAAACATCGTCACCGCTCTGACTACGGAAGGGGACAAGCCCGCCATGACAGCAAAGCTCCACAAAACACACAAAATGATAAGCAAACGCACAAATTTTCCTTGTCCAAAATACAATAGAGGTTTCAGTATAAATTGAAGAATTAACAACAGAATCCCAATGTGAAGTCCTGAAATGGCAAGAATGTGAATGGCTCCCGCCTTTGCATAAGCTTCGTACACATCAGTCGTGATGTCTTGGCGTTGTCCCAAAAGTAAGGCCTTTATAAAGGCGCGTTCAATCGGTTTGAAAGGGAGCTGATGAAGGCGTTTATTCAATGCTTCACGAATTGTTTCAGCATAGCCTGTAATGGTTGTTGGCGCTTGGGGAATGGCAAAAGTAACTTGGTCTTTCAGAAACACTTGATGGTAAATCCCGAGGCGTTTCAAATAGTTTTTATAATTAAATTGATAGGGATTCAAAGGCGTGTTCACCTCTTTAAGAGATGCTACTGTTAAGATTTTTTCATTCACGTTAAAGTTTGCTGTGGGAGATTCTTTACTCAAATTAACCAACAGTGATCCCGACACTGAAGTGGAATCAACTTTTAAAAGTTCCACATAATAGCGGTGGTTATAAGTGGTCGGTTTTAATCGTTTTTTGACTATAAATTCAAGTTGATGTAAGTCGTTATCAGTGATGTTTTCTAGATGGGAATAATGAGATTTAGAAAAAGTTGGGGACTGTATTTTAGAGATGAATATCCCAAGTAAAACCATCATTAAAAGCACCATCAGCGATGGCCAATACAAGGTTCTATGATAATTTTTACAATAGAAATGTGTTCCAAATAACACAAAGGATATGAATCCAATCCCCCCTAAAACAGTCGATACAGAAACAAATACATAATCGCTGGCAAGAATGCCAATCGCAAGAAAAATAGCGAGTTTTAATATGGGGTAATGAAGGGCCTTCATTGTACGAAAAATCCGAACCATTATGAATGGATTCGAAGTAGGTTTAGATTAGGGGTTAGTTATAAACCTCTAATTTAACGAATTATAAATTAATTCTGCAACATTTTTACTGGCACCTGGCCCTCCAAGTTTTGTTTCAAGTTCATGATAGGCCTCAAATTGAGCTTCACGAACAGGACCTTCCAAAATAGAAGAAAGCTCTTTTGCAATCCGTTCCGTATTAAAATCCCCTTGAATTAATTCGGTCACAACCTCTTTATTTAAAATCAAATTCACCAAGGAAATAAATTTCAATTTCACCAACTGTCTTCCAATCTGATACGAAATCCAACTCGACTTATAGCAAACCACTTCTGGCACTTTAAACAAGGCAGTCTCTAAAGTCGCGGTTCCTGAAGTCACCAAGGCGGCATGGGAAACGCTTAATAAATCGTAAGTGCAGTTTTCCACAAAATACACGTTTTCATTTGCAATAAATGAACTGTAAAATTCAGGATCCTGACTCGGAGCTCCTGCAATTACAAATTGATAGTCACTAAAGGTTTTTACAACACTTAGCATCCCCGTGAGCATCTTGTTAATTTCTTGTTTTCGACTGCCTGGTAAGAGCGCAATAATGGGTTTTTCGTTGAGTTGATGTGTTTTGCGAAAGTCAGCCTCGTCTACAGGAGTTCTGTCGGCAATGGCATCAATCAGTGGGTGTCCTACAAACGTTACGGGCATGCCGTGTTTGTCTTCATAAAACTCTTTTTCAAAAGGGAGAATGACATACATTTTATCGACATCGCGCTTGATGGCAGTGATCCGATTTTCTTTCCAAGCCCAAATTTGTGGTGAAATATAATAATGAGTTTTAAAGCCTTCAATTTTTGCCCACTTCGCAATGCGCATATTGAACCCTGGATAATCAATAAAGATCAGACAATCGGGTTTGTAGGCTTCAATGTCTTTTTTACAAAAGGATAAATTTTTGGCGATTGTTCTTAGGTTCATCACCACTTCAAAAAAGCCCATAAAAGCCAATTCTTTGTAATGCTTCACCAAGGTGCCTCCTACATTCTGCATTAAGTCACCACCCCAAAACCTGAATTCTGCATTCGCATCAGTTTTTTTAAGGGCTTTCATAAGGTTTGCAGCATGCAAATCTCCTGAGGCTTCTCCAGCAATAATGTAATACTTCATTTATAATTTAATTAAAAAAGTTGAGAATGCAATCAAAATAGTGGCTGCCAAAACGCCTCCTGCTCGAGCATCCTGCCGTTTACGAATAAAATAAAAGAAACAAATTAAATTCAGAATGGCACCTAAACTAATGAGTTTACCCATGAACCCCTCGGTTTGAGCAGTCTCTAAAACTTTAAGAATAGTATCTGAACGTCCCGATAATTTACCCAAGACAACGGCTGCTATTACGAGCCCAATTATATTTGCGAAAAGGCCTACTATAAACCCTTTAAAAAGATCTTTTTTATTCATTGAAATCCCATTTATTTAATTCTTGAATGTAATGATGCGCGGTCAAATCGTAGTGGACAGGAACCACAGAAACAAAGCCGTTTTCTAACGCCCATTCGTCGGTATCCTCTCCTTTATCTAAATTATTAAACTCACCTGTGAGCCAATAATAATCCCGACCCAAAGGAGTCTGACGTTTGTCAAATTTTTCAATCCAATTCGCATTGGCTTGTCGGCACACGCGGATGCCTTTTATCTCGTTTTCTAAAAGTTTTGGAAAATTCACATTTAGAATAATGCCTTTTTGTAATCCTTGGTTTAAAACCTGCAAAGTGACGGTTTTTATAAACGATTCAATTTGACTAAAATCGGCCTCCCATTTATAATCTAAAAGTGAAAATCCAATGGCAGGAATCCCTTCCATACCCGCTTCAATTGCGGCACTCATAGTCCCAGAATAAATCACATTTACAGACGAATTTGATCCGTGGTTTACGCCTGAAACACATAAATCCGGTTTGCGATCCAAGAGTTCGTGCACCGCTAACTTCACACAATCCGCAGGCGTTCCTGAGGTACTGTATTCCGTTTGTGGACCCTTATCAATCCGTTCTCTTTTACAATACAAAGTATCGTTAATAGTGATCGCGTGTCCCATGGCACTTTGTGGACTGTCTGGGGCAACAACGATAACATCTCCAATAGTGTTCATGACTTTTATCAAAGTGCGAATTCCAGGTGCAGTAATGCCATCATCATTGGTGACCAAAATCAAAGGTCTTTTTGTCATTTATGTTGCGTTTAAGTTCCTACAAAAGTAAGTAATTTGTAGCTTATTTGAGGATTTCCGACGCTTTAACAAAAAATTATTACCATTCAACAAGGTTGGCATAATTTTTTCTTATATTTTAGAATATTATTTATGAGCCATTAAAAACAGTTTATCCACATGAAGCGAAATATCAATATTTTTTTAGTCTCCATTCTTATCGCATTTGCGTCTTGTAGCTTTACGTCAAAATCTTTTGATGACCCTGACAAAGACAAACTTTTAATGCAACTGATTACCTATCTATTAGAAGAAGGTCATTTTGAGCCAAAGGATATAAACGATGCCTTTTCGGAAGGTCTCTATATGAGCTTTTTAAATCAAGTGGATCCGTTCAAGAATTATTTTTATCAATCTGATATTAATGAATTTGAAAGCTATAAAACTGATTTAGACGATCAAATTTTAAATCATGATGTGAGTTTCTTCAACCTTGTGTATAAACGCTTATTGACACGAATTGAAGAATCTAGAAAGGTTTACAGCCAAGTTTTAGACACGCCTTTTGATTATGATTTAGAGGAAACCTTCAATACCGATTATGAGAATAAATCCTATGCATCCTCAAAATCTGAAATGAAAGACAACTGGCGAAAACAGCTTAAATTTTCTACACTTTCAAATTATCACGATTTAGTCACTGATGAAAAAGAAACAAAAAAATCTAATACAGAATTAGAAGTTGAAGCAAGAGAAACCACTTTGAAATCCTTAAATGAAACTGCTAGTTATATCGATGATCTGAGACGCGAGGATTGGTTGTCAATGTATATCAATGCGATTGCTGAAGAATTTGATCCACACACGTTTTATTTCGCTCCTAAAGACAAGGACCGTTTTGATGCTCAAATGTCTGGAAAATACGAAGGGATTGGGGCGCGACTTCAAAAACGAATGGATGAAATTAGTATTACAGAACTTATTTCTGGTGGATCTGCATGGCGCCAGAACAAGTTAGAAGTTGGAGATATCATTTTGAAAGTCCGTCAAGAAGACGAGCTAGAAGCCGTGAATGTGGTAGGGATGCGATTGGATGACGCTGTCAAACTGATTAAAGGTCCAAAAGGAACGAATGTGATTCTCACGCTTAAAAAAGTGGATGGAACAGTAGAAGATTTAAGCATTCCTAGGGACGAAATTGAACTTGAAGAAACCTATGCAAAATCGACCATCGTTGAAAAAGAGGGTGCCAAATTTGGAGTCATTAATCTACCTAAATTCTATATAGATTTTGAAGATATTAACAGTAGAAACGCTGCAACTGATGTCAAACAAGAAATTGAACGATTGAAGGCTGAGGGCATGCAAGGGCTGGTCTTAGATTTAAGAAATAATGGTGGCGGTTCTTTAAAAACCGTGGTTGATATGGGAGGGCTGTTTATTGATGAAGGGCCCATTGTTCAGGTGCGTTCTACGGGGGAAGACAAAGAAGTTCTAAAAGATAAAGACCGATCCATTGAGTGGGATGGGCCTCTTGTTATTTTAGTCAATGAGTTATCCGCTTCTGCTTCGGAAATTTTAGCCGCAGCCATGCAAGATTATAAACGTGCCATTGTAATTGGGAGCAAACAAACCTACGGAAAAGGCACGGTTCAAAACATCGTTGATTTAAACCGTATGATTCGAAGTAATACCAATGGAGACATGGGCGCTTTCAAATTTACAACTCAAAAATACTACCGAATTAATGGAGGCTCAACCCAGCTAGAAGGAGTTAAAAGTGATGTGGTTGTTCCAGACCGTTACAGTTACATCGATATTGGAGAAAAAGATCAAGACAATCCACTTGAATGGGACGAAATTGCACCCGCAAATTATAAGGTGTGGGAAAGTACTTTCGATTACGAAACAACGATTAAAAACAGTAAAAACCGTATGAATTCGAGTTCAGAAATTAAGCTTATTGATGACAATGCGCGTTGGATCAAAACCATGAGAGATCAATCGGTTTATCCACTCAATTTTTCAAAATATTCACAAGATCTTGAATTGAATGAAACAGAGGCAAAACGTTATGATGTCTTATCAGAATACCAAACAGATTTAACATTTGAGTCGTTACCCTACGAGCGTCCTTTAATGGAGCAGGATTCTGTTTTTAAAATCAATCGTACCCGTTGGCATGAAAATCTTAGCAAAGACATTTATATGGAAGAAGCAATTAATGTGCTAAGTGATTTAAAAAGTTCTTATAAAATCGATAAACTATCACAGCTTAAAGATTAATTGAGCATGCAAAAACAAGGATTAACAACGTTAGCACTCCAGAAATTCAAAAAAAGTTTTTGGGGTGTTTTTAGTTTTTGGTTTATTATTTTTCTGGCATTCATTTCTGTTTTTGCATACGTGTTAGCCCCAGACAATTCTCAGTTTGCCAATCAAATGCATTTATCGATACACTCGAAACAACCAGGATTTACAGTTGAAATGCTTGTGGTTCCAAATACCTTAAAGAACGATCAAAGCTTTTTGAACCGTGTGTTTTTTGGTAAAATAAATCCTCCTTCGGAAATTCCGATTACATCTTATGAATCCGAACCCCATCAAATAAAATATGTGGAATATGCTTCAGAAGGCCTTGAAGGTTTAGAGAAAATGGTAAACATTCCGTCTGATATTCAAGCTTCACTACGTCCTTTTGTCACTCAAAAAATATTCTATTTTGGAACCGATAAATATGGACGCGATCTTTTGAGTCGAATTTTAGTCGGTGCTCGAATTTCATTTTCAATTGGTTTCGTGGCCGTTTTTATTTCGCTTCTTATCGGAATTTTACTCGGAAGTATTGCAGGTTATTTTGGAGGTAAATGGGATAAATTAATCATGTGGATCATTAATGTGACTTGGTCAATCCCTACGCTGCTTTTGGTTATTGCAATTACACTGGCTTTGGGCAAAGGGTTTTGGCAAGTATTTATTGCGGTTGGACTTACCATGTGGGTGGAAGTGGCCAGAATTGTAAGAGGGCAGGTGATGAGTGTCAAAGAAATGCAATACGTCACCGCAGCACGTGCATTAGGCTACACAGATTTCAGAATTATATTGAAACATATTTTACCAAACATTTTAGCCCCTGTCATTGTCATTTCGGCAGCTAATTTTGCAGCGGCTATTCTGATTGAAAGTGGACTGAGTTTTTTAGGAATTGGGGCACAACCTCCCATGTCTAGTTGGGGTGCGATGATCAAGGATCACTATAACTATATCATTTTAGGGAAACCCTATTTAGCTCTTATTCCGGGGCTTTGCATCATGAGTTTAGTCATGGCGTTTATGCTGATCGGAAATTCCTTGAGAGATGCTTTGGATGTGAAATCTTAAAGTTCTATTTCGGGAGGATAGCTACACAAAATTGAAGTCACAAAAGCAGTGATGCGTTCGTCTTTGTGTTTTACACTGGATGTTAAATTCCCGCGTCCAATTCCTTGCCAAATGAGTTCTTTTCGTTTGGTGTCAATCAAGTCAATATATAAGGTGCCTTGAGTCGAATTTGAAACATTGTAATGTGTTCCTAAATAAGTGCCGCGAGCCCAACCCCAACCATACCCAAAAGAATTATAGTTGTTATTATAGATGTTAATTTCTTGTTTTTCTTTCGTAAAAAAGTTAACCAACAAATCGGGTGTCTCTGATTTTGTAAAGCCTTTTTCAATTAGTGATGTTTCAATAGCACCTAAAATACGACGTTTGTCTAGATCGCTGATTTCTGCACGATCCACACCTTCTTTATGAAAGCCAAAGGTTTTATAACTTTCGAAAGGAGCTACTTTGTCATAATCTGTCACAACACGTACCGACTGACAAGCGGTTAGAAAGAGGAGGGCGATTACAAAAGAGAGTGTTTTAGTTTTCATGTATTTATGTTTATTGGTTATTTTTTGTTTATAGTTTTTCCAAAAGTGATTCATCCACACTGTTTGGGATTGTTATTTTTAAAAGGGGTTCAGCTTCCATCGCCCGTTTAATCGCAAAGATAGCGCCTTCATTCCGAGCCCAGTTCCGTCGCGCGATGCCATTATTGACATCCCAGAACAACATGGATTTTAAACGCCTGTCTGCTTCTGCAGTACCATCAAGAACCATACCAAAGCCGCCATTGATCACTTCGCCCCAGCCAACACCGCCGCCATTATGGATGCTTACCCAGGTGGCACCTCGAAAACTATCGCCAATCACATTTTGAATGGCCATGTCTGCCGTGAATTGAGAACCATCATAAATATTACTCGTTTCTCTATAAGGGGAATCCGTTCCTGACACATCATGATGATCACGTCCCAATATGACCGTGCCAATTTCTTTATTGGCAATGGCTGCATTAAAGGCTTCTGCAATTTTCATGCGCCCTTCAGCATCGGCATATAAAATCCGTGCTTGCGATCCAACAACCAGTTTATGGTCTTGTGCGCCTTTGATCCACTGGATATTGTCCGTCATTTGTTGTTGAATTTCCTGCGGAGCTTCTTTTTTAAGTTCCTCTAAAACACGACACGCGATGGCATCTGTTTTAGCAAGATCTTCAGGAGCGCCTGAAGCACATACCCATCGAAAAGGACCAAATCCATAATCAAAACACATCGGGCCCATAATGTCCTGAACATAACTTGGGTACTTAAAATCAATCCCATTTTCAGCCATAATATCTGCACCCGCACGTGAAGCTTCTAATAAAAACGCATTTCCATAATCAAAGAAATAGGTGCCTTTATCGGTATGTTTTTGAACAATCGCCGCATGACGTCTTAAGGATGCTTTCACTTTTTCTTTAAACAATTCTGGGTCTGTCCCCATCAATATATTGGCTTCCTCATAACCCATTCCGGCAGGATAATATCCTCCAGCCCACGGATTGTGTAAGGATGTTTGATCGCTTCCTAAATCTACATGAATGTCAGATTCGTAAAATCCTTCCCACACATCAATCACATTTCCTAAATAGGCAAGAGACACAATTTCTTTATCACTTTTAGCTTTGCGAACGCGTTGTACAAGTGTATCTAAATCTGTAAAAACTTCATCCACCCAACCTTGTGAATGGCGGGTGTAAATTGCTTTTTCGTTTACTTCAGCACAGACGGTAATACAGCCTGCAATGTTTCCCGCTTTTGGTTGTGCACCACTCATACCTCCTAAACCAGCGGTTAAAAAGATATTCCCGAGAGGCGATTTTTTTATTTTTCTAAAGGCATTCAGAACTGTAATTGTAGTGCCATGTACAATGCCTTGAGGTCCAATGTACATATAACTACCAGCAGTCATTTGTCCGTATTGAGACACGCCTAAGGCATTAAACTTTTCCCAGTCATCAGGTTTTGAGTAATTTGGAATCATCATACCGTTGGTGACGACCACTCTTGGTGCTTCTGTGTGAGACGGGAATAATCCCATGGGATGCCCAGAATACATGACCAATGTTTGGGTGTCGGTCATTTGCGACAAATACTGCATTGTCAGGCGGTATTGTGCCCAATTTGAAAACACGCTGCCATTGCCTCCGTAAGTGATTAACTCGTGTGGGTGTTGTGCGATGGCATCATCCAAATTATTTTGAATCATTAACATGATGGCGGCGGCTTGTTTGCTATTGGCAGGGTAATCGTCAATGGGACGCGCCATTATTTTATGGTTAGGGCGGAAGCGGTACATATAAATCCGTCCATACGTATCCAATTCGTTTTTGAATTCTTCAATAAGAATTGCATGGTGTTTTTTATCAAAATAACGCAAGGCATTTTTTAAGGCCAATTTAGTTTCCTCTGCACTTAAAATCGATTTTCGTTTCGGAGCATGGTTATAACTGCTGTCATACGCCCGTTTTGGGGGCAACGACGCTGGAATTCCCTCTAGAATTTCCTCTTTAAATGTAAGTTCTATCGCGTTCATTTTGTTAGATTTTGTGTGTTCGTTTGGGTGTTATATCCATAGGGGCAATGCTTGCATCCACTCTCACAGCAATAGCCGCGTTTGAGGTGGTATTGAGCTGTAAAACAACGATACCCTTCTGCTGTGAGGTAGTAATCGTCTGTTTCTATGGGGATGTATTTTTTCATAGTTAACAAAGATAATCTAAATTTTAGACACACAATTTTTGACGATTTTTTGCTTTATTAGTTCTATGCTGAACACTATCATTAAAGTATTTAGTATTTTTACATTTCAGTTTTTACAGCAATGCTCTCTATCAAAACGTTAGAAAATATCCGTTTAAATGCTCAGGTTTCATTGAAGCCTGATTATTTGATTCACCCTACAGTGTCGGGAAATAAATATAGAAAGCTAAAGTATAATTTGCAGAAAGCCCAATCCGAAAACTATAAAGGGATTCTCACCTTTGGTGGCGCATTTTCAAATCATATTGCGGCCACAGCGGCAGCAGGTCTGGCCTTAAATATTCCTACGGTGGGAATTATTAGAGGGGAAGAGTTAGCCTCAAAAATCGAGTTGAATTCGACCTTGAAATATGCGCGATCTTGCGGGATGCATTTAGAGTTTGTCTCACGATCGGTTTATAAACAAAAAACAGATCCAGCGTATTTAAAGACGCTTTTAGAAAGCTTTGAAGGTTTTTATATCATTCCTGAAGGCGGCACCAATACCCTCGCTATTAAAGGCTGTGAGGAAATTCTCACGGAAGAAGATCACGCGTTTGATACCATCTGTTGTGCTGTAGGAACAGGCGGCACCATAGCTGGGCTTATAAACTCCAGTTTGCCCACCCAAAAAATTATTGGATTTCCAGCCCTTAAAGGCGGTTTTTTAAACGAAGATATTTGTAAATTTGCCACACAGTCGAATTGGGAATTGTGGGAAGCCTATCATTTTGGGGGCTATGCAAAAGCGGATTCTAAGTTAATAACATTTATGAACCACTTTAAAACCACTTTCAAGATTCCTTTAGATCCTGTTTATACCGCTAAAATGATGTATGGTATTTTTGATGCGATTCAAACAGGTGAAATCCCAAAAGACGCCAAAGTTTTGGCAATTCATACGGGAGGATTACAAGGTATAGAGGGAATGAATTTAAGATTGAAACAAAAACAATTAGAAACAATAATTTAGATATGAACCGCATTATAACTTTTATTTTATTAGGATTTTTAGTTACCAGTTGTGGGTCACGCAAAAAGGTATCAGACCGACCTACACCTCCAAAAGTGGTGGTCAAGGTTTCTAAAAAAACCCCTGTTATCAATAATACTTTGGAATACATTGCGTATTTCAAACAAGCTGCTGTCAAAGAAATGCAATTATTTGATATTCCAGCGAGTATCACTTTGGCACAAGGAATTTTAGAATCTGGATCAGGAAAAGGACGTTTGGCACGATTGGCAAATAATCATTTTGGGATCAAATGCCACGATTGGACCGGCGCTCGCGTTTACCATGATGATGATAAAGATCAAGAATGTTTCAGAAAATACAAAGACCCGAGTCAATCTTTTAGAGACCATTCGGAATTTTTAGCCTATCGTAAGCGTTATGCTGCATTGTTCAAATTAAGAAAAGATGATTATAAAGGATGGGCGAGAGGTCTCCGAAAAGCCGGCTATGCTACTGATCCAAAATATCCTCAAAAACTCATTGCTTTAATTGAGCGTTATGAGCTTTATAAATTTGATACGAAGTCAAAAAATTCACGTTCCAAAAAACAGACGACTTCCAAAACCACAAAAAAACGTCATACGATCAGAAAGGGCGATACGTTGTATTCCATTTCAAAATTATACAATACCACGGTGGATGCGATCAAACGACAAAATAATCTGAGGTCAACAGATTTGACGATTGGACAAAAACTTATCATTACTTCAAACTAATTTCATGAAATACCAACGCAGTAGTCAATTATTCAAAGCCGCTTCAAAGGTGATTCCGGGAGGTGTTAATTCGCCAGTTCGTGCTTTTAAAGCCGTAGGCGGAACGCCTATTTTTGTAAACAAAGCGAAGGGTGCCTATTTGTATGATGCTGATGGCAACCGTCTTATTGATTATATCAATTCGTGGGGGCCGATGGTTTTGGGGCATGCATTTCCGCCTGTCATTGAGGCGGTCATAGAAAAAGCCCAATTGGGAACTTCTTTTGGAATGCCTACAGAAATTGAAACGAAAATTGCTGAATTGGCAGTGTCGATGGTGCCAAATATTGATCAAATTCGATTTGTGAATTCAGGAACTGAGGCCTGTATGAGTGCCGTGCGTTTGGCGCGTGGATTTACGGGAAAAGAAAAAATAATCAAATTTGCGGGTTGTTACCACGGCCATTCAGATTCTTTTTTGATTGAAGCGGGGAGTGGAGCAGTTACTTTTGGAAGTCCTAACAGTCCAGGCGTGACGGAAGGTACTGCCAAAGACACGCTTTTAGCACCTTATAATAATTTAGAAGCCGTTGCTGCTATTTTTCAGGCCAACCCCTCTGAAATCGCTTGTATCATTGTGGAACCTGTTGCAGGAAATATGGGTTGTATTCCGCCAGATTCGGGATTTTTAGAAGGTCTTCGTGTCTTGTGTGATGCGCATGCAGCTGTTTTAGTTTTTGATGAGGTCATGACCGGTTTTCGTTTGGCTCGCGGTGGGGTTCAAGAACTGTATGGCGTCAATGCGGATATTGTGTGTTTTGGAAAAGTGATTGGGGGTGGATTGCCCGTTGGTGCTTTTGCAGCACGCCACGAAATTATGAGTCACTTAGCACCTTTGGGCCCGGTGTATCAAGCCGGAACGTTGAGTGGAAATCCGTTGGCTATGGCAGCAGGATATGCGATGTTACAGGCTTTAGAATCCGATGCGGAAGTGTTTGAACGCCTGGCTCAGAAAACAGAATATTTACATAAAGGCATTGCAGCAACCTTAACGGCACATAAAATTAAGCATACAATTAACAGAATAGGGTCTATGATATCGATTCATTTTTCTGAAACTCCAGTGGTTGATTTTGAAACGGCTGCAGAAGGAAACAATGAACGTTTTAAAACCTTTTTTCATGGACTTCTTGACGCGGGTATTTACATTGCGCCCAGTGCTTTTGAAACTTGGTTTATCACGGATGCTTTGACTTACGAAGATTTGGACGAAACAATTGCAGCAGTTGCTAAAGTTGCCCCGACCTTATAAGGGTTTCAGAACTAATTTTCGAATACCGACAAATACAATTATTAAGGCGGAGTAACCAATAAAGAAGGGAATCACATAGGCTTCTAGTTTCAAGGCTAACATGGCTGCCATAAACAAGAGCTGAAATCCGAGTCCGTACATAGATACAAGTGTCATAAACCACTTTGGAAAAGGAGGGCTGTCACTGGCGTTTTTATCCATATAATACATGATCTTGTCAAAGGTGATGTATAGAATATCGTAGATTTTATAAAATATATTCACCGTGCGTTGACTTTCGCCTTTGAGGGCTTTTGGTGCAGCATCTTCAAAAACCCGACTGGTGGAATCGCCTTCTACGGCGTTTCTTAAAATCACATAATAATAGTTGTACACAGTGCCTTGCAATTGAATTCCAAAAAACGCAATTAACATATAGATTATTGAACCTTCTGTAATGTGCCAAAAGGCGAGTAAAAAACAAAAATTAAGAATAAAATCCGCAATAGAATCGTAGTAGCGTCCAGTATAAGAAGGGGTGTTTTTTAGGCGAGACAACTCTCCGTCGGCGGCGTCTAAAATAGATTTTAAGATGATGAAAAAGGCGGCGGTTTTATAATGGCCATTAAGCATACACCAAATAGCAATGAGCCCTGCAACAATAAAAAGTGTTGTCACATGAATTGGCGTCGCTCGCGTGTTTTTAAGTTGGCTCGCAATCCAATTGCCTGCAGTACGACCGTAGTCGGATAAGTCTAAAAACTGGTATTGTTTTGGAAGTTTTGCCATGCCTAGCCGGTTGTAAATTGGTTAATTATATAAGCTCCCAAATGTACAATCATTTTTTGGACTTTTATTTTACAAATATACCAGTCTAATGCGGCTTAAAATAAATGAGCACTATTTAGTTGTGTGACTGTTTTAAGAAGGTTACTCTTTGGGATCGTTCGTATTTCCCGTCTCTTGTTGATCTAAATAACTACCTATTCCACAGCCAATTGCGATACCTAAACTTAGCCATAACCCAATATTATCTGTCAGTGCGCCAATGATAACTCCAAAAGCGACTCCGTAAGCAGCCCCTAATGTTTTTTTTTCTGGTTTCATGTATGTTACTTGAAGTTTAACTGCTAAAGTAGGCAATGAAATAGAACTAGAAGAATCTTTCTCTTTTATTCTATTCTCAATCCTCTAAGACTATTCTTCTGTTAGCATTAGTTGTTTTTAAAAAGATATATATTTGTGAACTTGCAATTTCTGCGAGTTTTATACTTAAAAATGACCTCTTTAGAAAAAAAATTAAAAAACCCTGTGTGGTTCTCTTTAAAAGAGACGCATCATAAGTTCGTTATTGCATATGATGGTGTTCATTTTTACCATCCAGATGTCTGTACATTTGGGGCTTTTACGGATGTTACCAAAACTGCTAAGGCCTTAAATGAATATTCAAAACTATCCAAAAATTTCTTTTTAGTTTCAGAACATGAAACGCCGCTAATAGATAGCAATACCGTATTTCTAGAAAAAAAAATAGAGGGCTGCCAGATGGTTTTAGAGAATTTAGTCGCTATTGAAATCACAGAAAACATTGTTCCATTAACAGAACAACACATCGACGAGATTTATGAATTAATATGGTTGGTGATGCCAGGGTATTATCAAAAAAAATCTTTTGATATGGGTGCGTTTTTTGGGATATTTAAGGATCAAAAGCTTGTTTCAATTTCGGGTCAACGTATGCAGTCAGATGACTTTATTGAGGTTAGTGCAGTGGTTACACATCCAGATTATACACGAAGAGGATTTGCAAAACAGCTTGTTGCACATACCACAAAAGAGATTTTAAAAGAGCGGAAACTCCCCGTTTTACATACAGATAAAGGAAATACGGCCATACCGCTTTATGAAAAATTAGGCTATAAAATTACCCGCGACATGAATTGGTGGCTTTATGGTAGGAAATAATTTTACAATTATATAAACCCTTTTTCTTTAGCGGAAACCATGAGTTGTCTATCATCTAGTTTTCTCACATTGAACATAAGTTTAAGGTTTCGTTTTCTTTTTTCTATGGCTGCGATTGAAAGTGGTAACAATTTTGGAAGGTCTTTCATTCGTGTGCCAACCGATAATTCATACAATATTTTACGATCATAATGGTCCAGAATAAATTCATTTACAACTTGATCTCGGAGTAATTTTATCACCGTTTTGCTATAGTAAGGAGGGTCGTTGACAACAGTCCGAATGGTTTCTAAAAGTTCAAGAGGCGTAATGTCATTTTTTATTAAAAATCCTTCGGGGTTGATGTTTTTAAGAATACTATGTACACGAAAATTGTCGTTAAAGGTGGTAGAAACTATGATTCTCGGGTTTGGTAATAGTTCTCTTATGAGCAATCCCAAATCTTCTCCTGAGAGAATTTCACCATCCCTTGATGGTGGTAACTTTATATCTAAAAACACAATGTATTTGTGTTCTTTTGATTTAAGAACCTTTTTTATTAATTCACGTCCACTGTCACAATCATTCGCTGTTTGTATTGAAAACTCGACGGTCTCATTGTGTTTGCTGTAATAATTTAAAGCTGTTATGTAAGCTTCTGTTATTAAAGGATGGTCATCTATTATGAGTACAAAATGTTTTTCAGAAATCATATTTTTGGATTTAAATAGGGATTTGAATTTTTAGGTGTGTGCCGCCCTTTAGTTTAGATACAACAGCGAAAACACCATTTAATTTTTTTAATCGGGATTTCATGTTTTTCATGCCAATCCCTTTTTGTTTCTGTTTGGTGTCAAAACCAACACCATTATCTTCAATTTCCACAACTAATTTTTCCTCATCAATATTAAATAACAAACTTACATTTTTAGCAGAAGCATGTTTAATAATATTCTGTAAGGCCTCTTGTATAATTCGGTACAGGTTTGCTTTAATGATTTGGTTAATCTTGTGCCAATCAATTGATTCATTAAAGTCAACCTCATATTCAAAGCCGCCAAGTTTACTTTTATTTTCTAAAACATCATGAATAATCCTCAAAAAATTAATTTGAGAACTATCAATATTATCACTTAATTCATGAGACACATCGCGTATTTCTTTTTCGATTGTTTGTAACTCATCTATATATAATTGATGTTGTTTTAATGTTTTTTTATCGCCTTCAATTGCTAAAAACCCAAGGTTCATACGTGTTCCAAATAATTTACCCAACACACCATCATGCAATTCTTCTGAAATCCGATTGCGCTCTTTTATTTTTTCGTTTTCTAATTTTTCTTGTTGTTTTAAGCTGATTAAGTAAATCTGTTCATTCACTTGTTGTTGTTCATTTTCAAACAACAACAAACTATGTCTTACCTTTTGCCGCCAAATTAAAAATAACAACGCTATTACTAACATAACCACAATACTTATGATTGAAATCCATACTTTTTGTCCTTCAAGACGTTCGGTTTCTTGGATATATTCATCGGTTTCAAACGCTATTCTGGTAAACTTATTTTGAATTTTCCGTTCTATAATTTGTAAGCTATCGCTATATTCAATGTGTCTTTTTAAATAGACAGCGGAATTTTGGGCGTCTAAATTTGCTAAAATCGATAAGGATTCCAAATAGTCCCTGCTGTTTCTGATCTCATCTGCCAAACCATTGGCTTCTTTTGCAACCGTGATCGCTTTCACGCTGTCTTGTGCATACGTATAATAGCTGGCTAAATGTATTTTACTAATAATGACACCAGATTTATTGTCTAAGCTATCTCTAATGTGCAAGGCCTCGTTGAGCTGTTTTGCAACATGAAGGGTGTCTTTCATTAACAGTTTGCAATAGGCTCGGTTGTCTAGGGCGCGGGCATAGGAATCTTTATTGTCTAGCTTTAAACGATCGTTTTTTAAAAGGGTATTAAACTTTTGTAAAGCCCTGGAATACTCTTCTTTTTTTAGATACGTATTGCCAATATTGTTTAAACTAGCCTCGTACTCGGGTTGATTGTTGTCAAATTCTCTTAAATATTCTAAGGATCTATTATAATAATACAGGGCTTTATCGAACTCTTGTATATCATTTTGCAGCGCGCCCAAATGGTCATAGCATGAATACAAAGACTTAAAATCTTCTATTTGTTTAAATTTTTTAATCGCCATAAAGGTCAGTACCTCGCTGCCAGAATAATCTTTGAAGCGCCCTTTGATAAATGCCATACCATACTGCATATTTGCCGATTCATAAACATAGCCGCTTTTGTCAAAATATTTATTTGCAGTATCAAAGTTTTGATAGGCACTGTCATAAACAGCTCTATTTGTATAATAGCTCGCGTAATTCCAGTGGGCATCCCCCATGGCAAACGAATCGTTAATTCGGGTGGCGAGAACCAATGCTTCGTTGGTTCGGTTTTTAAACAGCGTGGTGTCGCCCAACTTTAAGTTCTGATAGGCCATAGTGGTTAACTTCCGTGTCTGTAAAGTGTCAATTTGTGATGCTTTAACAATGTGGTAGGCTTTTATTAAAAATTGTTTTCGCTCTTGTAAAGCATAGGAGTCATTTTTGGATGCACGGATCCAAGTGGCAACACTGTCGTTTTTTGAAGGGGATAAAGGAGAACCTGCTGCCTTAGGCGGATTTCCGCAGAACCGCATCACCAGCACGAAGACAAAGCAAAGAGCAAAAAATAGAGATACGCGTTTTAGGTTCAAAAGATGGGGCTTTGGTGCAAATTACTAAAAAAACCTCTAATAGATTCATCTATTAAAGGCTTTTTTTATATGATATTTTTAAGAACTACCCTTTGCTGCCATTATTAGTATGGGCTGTGTCATCACCTGTTGCTTGGATGTCTTCAACAGCATTGGTGTTTTGGTCGTCGTCTAAAGCTTGTGGTGTGCAAGAAGATAAAAAAAGAGTCAGTGCAAATAGAGAGAAAATTACTTTTAAAGTTTTCATAATATAAATTTTAGGGTTAAGTTTTTTTTTTGTGTGCCGTAATTACGGCATGGGTTTTTGTAAAATAATTCACAATCAATCGCGTATTAATTGGACTTATAGGACTATCCTGGTACAAATATAAAATTATATTTTCGAGTTAAATATATATTTGACAAGGTTTTAGTAACTGTCTTATACTTATTAGGGAAATCTTTATTTTGTATAGGGAAATTACTTTAATGTAAACATGGCACTGTCTGACAGTACTTTATTCATCGTGTTGATGTTGTCTATAAAGGTTTTCGTAAAGGGGATTTTATGTTGATTTTTAATAATGCACATCGATTTTCCAAAATGAACTCTGGAAATGCTGTCTATATTAATAATGTAACTTTTATGTATTCTGTAAAAATTTTCAGGGGGTGATTGCTCAAAAACTTTCAGAGTTTTATAGGAATTGATCACTCTGCCATCGTTCATAAAAAAGTCGGTTGTATTGTTATCGGCTTTTAGATAAAGAATGTTAGAAATGTCTAAGTAATGAAAATCTTTATTTGATTTTAAGCAAAGAGATTCAGCTTTTTTTGTAGGGATCTTTTCAAGAATTGACAAAAGATTCTTTCTAATCGTGTACTCGGTCAATGGTTTTAATAGGTAAAGCGAGAAATTATATTGAAAAGCATCATACGCACTTTCTTTGGTTGTAGCGAGTGCTATAAGTTTGGGCATGTCTTTTACATACTGGGATATTTCATAAAAAAACTCCAGAAAATTAATTTTAACGGATTCAATGTTTATGAAAATAATCTTGGGCTTGATTTCTAAAATCATATTTAAGGCTGTTTCTTGTTCTTCACCCACATAATTAAATGAGGTTTGGTCAAAATCGTTCCCCACGTTTAGTATAAGATCAACCACGCTTTTATCATCTTCAATAACTAAACATTCTATTGCCATAACTTTAACATGCAATCTAATCACTCAAAATGAAATAAGCATTCAATTATGCCTTACAAAAAGTAAGGGAAAACCTTACTTTTTGTAAATCGTTAAAAAGCCTTATTTGTGCTAAAAATAAGTGTTGTAATTAATGCCTTTTTCTCGAAGAGATTTCTAATTTTACATAAGCCTTTTTAAGTTCTAATAACATTCCGATTGTATATTTTTAGTTGTCTGAATTAGTCAAAAACACCTTTTTAAAGCAAAAATCAACTACCGCAAAACGTCAGTTTTTAGATTTTGACGCTCTGCCCATTCCGTCCATGAGCCGTCATAGATCGTCCTACTTTTATGAAATGCAATCACATTAGCGAGCATTACAATACAAGCGGTAAGCCCAGAACCACAACTAAAAACCAACTCTTTTTGGTCGTCATATTTTCTGTTAAACACTCTTTGTAATTCAGACGCGGTTTTGAATTTTCCGTTCGTAAGCACTTCACCATATGGAATATTAATAGAGTCGGGGATGTGTCCGCTTTTCAAATGTTTTCGAGGTTCATCAGCACTGCCATTAAATCGCCCTTGTGAACGCGCATCCACAATAGTGAATGTTTTTGTGTGTACATTGTCCAAAACATCTTGATAGTTTTTGACGTATTTGGATTGAAGTGCCGCTTTAAAATCGCCAAGTTCATGGTGTTTAGGTCTTCTGGTTTCTGTTGAATAACCACTATCAATCCAAGCGGGAAGTCCACCGTCTAACACAGAAATTTCGCGATGCCCCATCAACTTAAATAACCACCAAACGCGTGGACTCGAATAGATTCCTAAAGAATCAAACACCACAATTTTTGAATTCCGACGGATGCCTAATTTTTGGCATTCAGTCTCAAACTGTGTTTCATTTGGGAGAGTATTGGGAAGCGAACTGTTAGGGTTAGAAAAGTTGTTTTTGAGATCAAAGTAGCGTGCTCCTAGAATGGTTTTTAAAAGCGTGTCTGCAACATTCCCCTCTGCAGTTGTCTGAATACTCGCATCCAGTACAATTAAATCGGGGTGATTCAAGTACTGATGCAACCATTCGATGGATACGATTTCGTTCATTTTAGGAATTCAGTTTGGATTAAATGTAGTAAAAAAATAATTACCACAAAAAAAACGCTTGCAATTGCTGCAAGCGTTTTTAAAATCTAATCTAATTGTGGGGTAAAGTATTAGTGATTCATTTTAGATATAATTCAGGGCTTAAAACGGCCAATTCACTTTTTTTAAAATCCTTTATATTTCTTGTTAGAATGATTTTTATATGTCCATTTTCTAATGCAGAAAAATTTTGAAGTGCATCTTCAAAATCTTTAAATTCAGAGTTTAGAGCATTTAACACCACTCGTTTATCAACTTTTATAATATCGATTATGTTTAGTAATTGTTTTATTTTTTCAATTACAATTGTATGTTTCGTTGTTTTTCTGAGTAAATAATACACGTTGGAAATGATTACTGGAGTCGTATATCCTTTTAGTTTTTTTTCAGCACAGAGGTTTAGCACCTCAGTTGAGTATTCTGCGAAAGGTTGTCGATCAAAAAATAAATCGAGTAAGACATCTGTGTCGATTAGAACGCTATCCATTTATAAATATTTTTTTTCTAATCTAGCTTCAAGTTCTTTTTTATAGTCGAAGTTTTTTGGTGCCTTAAAAGAACCCTTTAACGATGCGACTGCGGGGTTAAGTTTCTCGCTTTTGCTCTTTTGTTTTTTAGTAATGAGCTTCAAATAATTTTCGATAATATCTGATAAACTACGTTTTTCTCCTTTAGCATATTTTTTTGCTCGCTCTATTATTTCTTTTTCTAATGTTAATGTCAGCTTTGTGTTCATGTCAATGCGTTTAAAAATGTCACTAACACAAACCTACAAAATAAATTTTAAATACGTGTAATTAATTTTAATTTGACACGTGTATAGTTCTTTTTGACAAAAAAAACGCTTACAATTGCTGCAAGCGTTTTTATAAATTGAGTTAAAATTCACATGGCAACTGAGAATCTTTTAAAAGAAACGCTGTGCTCACTTGTCGATGACAAGCTCGTGAATTTAGTTTTTTGGTCTGTAGATCGCACCCGTTGCAAAATCAACGATTGTTCCTGGCCAGAAAAGTAAAAGATCGGCAATTAATGCACCCACTCTAATTTCTCTTTGTTCTTCACCTGCAGCAGGCTTTGTTTTTTGATGTGCCGTTACTTTTCCGCCAAAAACGGTAGCACAACTTGTCATCATTAGTGCAACGAGTCCGATTGCAGCAACATTTTTCATTTTTTTCATTTCAATGTAATTTAATAGTTATGGTTAAAATTGTTTTAATTCTGTTTTGGATACCCGATCATGAATCCCCATAGGTATAAATAAATAGGAGAAGAAATCAACAGGGATTAAGCGACATAGGGTTCTTATAAGGATGCTTGAAAATTTAGGTTTTTCATCCGTGCCGCAGTTTACGACTTTTGATTTGGTGATCATTTTACCAACGGTTTGCCCTGTAGTCCACTCCATAATGAAATAATACAGGTAGTACAGTGGGATCATGACATATTTCCACTGTTCTTGAGCTATATAATCCTTTAATAGGGCTGAAAAAATTATTACGACAACAAAAAACAGTGCAGAGTCAATAATGAAATTGTACAAACGGACGCGTTTTTTCATGACTTTCAAATTATATTTAGGTACTCATTTAGGTTTTTGAATGTTCAAAACGATCTATAGCAAAGCTGTAGAAGCAAGTTTAAACTTATAAAATGAGGACTACTGATTAACTATAATTCAGAAAGAATGACAGTTAGTTAAATTGGTTAAAATATTTTATAAATATAATAAAAAAATCAATCAAAAAAAAACGCTTGCAAAAGTTGCAAGCGTTTTATAAGTATAAGAGTAAAAAAAGGAGTGATTAAATCTTAGCAGACTTTACCGTTTTAATGATACGTCCTGCAATCTTATAAGGATCTCCATTTGAAGCCGGTCTTCTATCTTCTAACCAGCCTTTCCAGCCTTTTTCAACAGCAATAATTGGAATACGAATTGAAGCGCCTCTATCTGAAACTCCCCAAGAGAAATCGGTGATTGCAGCCGTTTCGTGTAAACCAGTTAGACGTTGGTCGTTAAACTCACCATAAACTTCGATATGTTCTTTTACAACAGGTCTAAATGCTTCACAAATTTTAGCATATACCTCTTTATCTCCACAAGTTCTTAAAATTGTATTAGAGAAGTTTGCATGCATTCCGGAACCATTCCAATCCATGTCTTTTCCTAATGGTTTTGGATGGTAATCAATATAGTAACCATACTTTTCTGTTAAACGATCTAGTAAGTAACGAGCAATCCAAATTTCATCACCTGCTTGTTTAGCTCCTTTAGCAAACAATTGGAATTCCCATTGTCCGGATGCTACTTCTTGATTTATTCCTTCAAAATTTAAGCCAGCATCAATACATAAATCAGCATGTTCTTCGACTAAATTTCTTCCGTGTGTATGCAATCCACCAACTGAACAATAGTACATTCCTTGTGGTGCAGGGTAGCCTCCAATTGGGAATCCTAATGGCAATTGTGTTTTTGTATCCATGATAAAATACTCTTGCTCAAAACCAAACCAGAAATCATTGTCTTCATCCTCAATAGTAGCTCTACCGTTAGAAACGTGAGGCGTACCATCTGCATTCAAAACTTCGGTCATTACTAAATAACCATTAATTCTTGCAGGATCTGGATAGATTGCAACTGGTTTTAACAAACAATCAGAAGCACCACCAGAGGCTTGCCTTGTTGATGAACCATCAAAAGACCAATTCTCTAATTCCTCTATTGTTCCCTGAAAGTTTTCATGTTCTTCAACTTTGGTTTTACTTCTCATATTCTGAGTTGGATAATATCCATCTAACCAAATATATTCTAATTTAATTTTTGCCATAATTTT
>Ga0209712_10000427_pt1 | contig 38076 bp, 39 predicted proteins | sample ArcOceMetagenome_FD_187443 | JGI IMG/M metagenome (GOLD analysis project Ga0209712, IMG submission 187443) | Marine eukaryotic phytoplankton communities from Arctic Ocean - Arctic Ocean - Greenland ARC118M Metagenome (SPAdes) (version 2) | ecosystem: Environmental > Aquatic > Marine > Oceanic...
AGAATCGCCCTTAGTATCGATGATTGCTGCCATCTCTGTCGGTGTCTATAAAGGTGAGGCAATTTTAGATTTAGATTATCCAGAAGATTCTAATGCCGAAACCGATATGAATGTTGTTATGACAGAGCAAGGTAAGTTTATTGAGATACAAGGCACGGCAGAAGAAGCACCGTTTTCACAGCAGGAATTATCATCTATGCTGGCTTTGGCAGAATCAGGTATTAGCGAGTTAATTGAAATGCAAAAAGCTGCACTAGCGAAATAAGTACTGCCCTTTTATTAACAAGGTGCTTTTATTAACAAGGGGCCTTCATTAACAGGTGCTTTTATTAACAAAGCGCTTTGTAAGACACCGTAGAAATTAAGCTGTAAAAAAATAAAAAGATAGACCCTGTGCCTTCGTTATTAATCCAGTCGATTAATAACGGGGCATATTATCTTCAGGACAAATTTCGTAATCGTAGTCAATCGTTAAAGGGCCATGCGCTGAAAACGACTTACTTTTTAAAATGCCGCCATATTCAATCGTTTTTCTTAAGCCTTCAGAAACAATTTGATAATCAACACGCCAGCCATCGTCATCAATGGTGCCTGATGGCCACCAGGTAAATTCATCATCATCACTAATCGCTGCTCTAAAAGCATCGACATAACCTAAGTCAATTAGCATTTGATCTAACCAAGCACGCTCTGCATCTGTGAAACCAATAGTATCTCGATGCTGATCAGATTTCTCTACATCTCTTGGTTGATGAGCAACACGAAAGTTGCCACAGATAACAAACTCACGTCGCTTATTTTTAATCTTGGCTAGGTGATCATGCAATTGCTGAAAAAACTGTGCTTTGCGAGCAATACTTGCTTCATCATCGGCGGTTGCTTCTGGCGCTAATATTGAGCCAAAACTAATTTGCTCAAAGTCCGCCTGAATATAACGCGCTTCCATATCGAAGTCGTTAAACCCGAGGCCAGTCATAATGGCTTTAGGGAGGTCGCGACAGTAAACCGCAACACCATTAGTACTTTCAGGATTATCAAAAAAGTAGACGTTATATGATGATGGGAAATACATATCATCACGCAGCAAATGTTCTTGGGTACGAATATCCTGAATACAAATAACATCTGCATCCTGACTCTCTACCCACTCATAAAAGCCGCGTCCTGCTGCCTGCTCAATCCCTTCAGCACAAAAGCTGATTACCCGCATTCGATTTCCTCACCCAATATATTAAATATAAAAACTCAAGCCAGCATTAAGCTGTTTCCAAATAGAACACAGCCGGCTATCTCTCTTGTTATTATTGGCAGAAACAAACAATGTCTTTAAAACGATGATTTTAAGTTAAAAGCAGGCCTTATAGCTAGCATTGACATAATTTTAACGACTTCATCTCAGGCCGCGCAGTTTAAATAGGTTTATAATATGATGTACAGACAAATAAGACGACTAATTGCAGATCATCACACTATTTATACGATCGGTTATACAATCGGTTATACAATTCGGTAAAACCACTTATGCAAAAATTTCAACGTGAATTTATTGAGCTCTCGCTTAATGCCAACGCACTTTGCTTTGGCGAATATACATTGAAATCTGGACGATGCAGCCCTTATTTCTTCAACGCAGGTAAATTTGATCACGGCCAAGCACTCGCCATATTAGGCCAATGCTATGCGGCAAAAATTATTGCCTCAGGTATCGATTTCGACATGCTGTTTGGCCCAGCTTATAAAGGTATTCCTCTTGTTGCTGTTACAGCAGCTGCACTAGCGACTTACCATAATCGTGATGTCCCTTACGCCTTTAATCGCAAAGAGAAAAAAGAACATGGTGAAGGCGGCTCAATTGTTGGCGCTCCACTGCAAGGCAAAGTGCTCATTATTGATGATGTCATCACTGCAGGCACAGCTATTCGAGAAGTTTTAGCTTTATTAGCCGAACACAGCCAAGCACAACCTGCTGGCGTCATTATTGGACTCGATCGATGCGAAAAAGGTCCAAACAATTTTTCGGCTACGCAAACTTTTGAACAAGACTTTAATTTACCTGTTCTCAGTATTGTTACCATTGAACACTTGCTGGACTTTCTGTCTAAACCACAAGACGCTCAAGATAACGTCGTTTCTGACGCACAGATTGAGGCAATAAAAACCTACTGGCATCAATATGGCGCGCATGAAGTCACTCATAGCGAATAACTATTCACTTAAACCCAGTCCATCGGCAGGGTTGGCAGTGCTGTCTTTAGTGCTCATTACGGCCCTAATGCTGGCTAATGTTAGCTATGGACAGGAACTAACATACTATCGAATCATTAATGATAGAGGCACGGTTGAGCTTAAATCTGCTCTCACCCCCGCAGAAGCAAAGCGTGGCTATACCGTTGTCACGCTTAGCGGCCATATTGTTAAAGAAGTGCCTGCCGAGCTGAGTGACGAAGAATATGCACTATTAAGCGACGAGTTAAAAGCACGCGAACTCGAAACGCAGCAAGAAAATGCATCTCGCGAAAAAAACGAATCGCTTTTATTACGTTACAGCAGTGTTGATGACTTAAACGCTGAACGAAAACGTAAACTCGCTGAGTTTGACGTACGCGTGAGTATCTTGCGCAGTAATATGATGAGTTTAAAAAATCAGGTTGAGCGCCAACAAAGTCGTGCAGCCAATATAGAGAGAACCGGCAGAGAAGTGCCTGTTGTCATTCAGAATAACATCGAAGAATTAGAACAGAAATTGAATGAAGCCAATACATCGTTGAAATCGATGGAAGATGAAAAAGCTGCGGTAGCTGAACGCTACGCTCTAGACATCGCTCGGTTTGGGCAGCTCATTCAACAACAGGTAAAAACTAACCGCCAAACAACACCCAATTAACAACTAAAAATTAACCGGCTACTTACGCAACCGACGAGTTTTGTCGTGCTAGCGAGTGTTGTGGTTTTTGAGCAACGCTTTCACGGAAAAAGCCGGCCATTAATAATTGCCACTGCTCTTGCCAATTTTGAGTAGGTGGACGCTTAAATTCACTGCGAACATATTGACCAATACGACCTTCTGCAGCCGCCAATAGAATATTAACCGCACATGCTGCTGGTACAGTTGGACGAATGGCTTCGTTAATTTCGGCATCACGAACAATCTGCTTAAGCTGAGTTTCAAGACGATCATAAAACTGAGCAACGCGTGTACGTAAACGGTCCGTCTCTCCCGCTAAGGCATCACCATTAAGAATACGTGAAATGCCAGGGTTCTTTTCAGCAAAACCCAAGAGCAACAATAAAGTTCTTTCTAAACGTGGAATCGCAGCGCTCTCTTCATTCACAATGACATTAACGCGAGTGAATATCGCCTCTTCAACAAATTCAATTAGGCCTTCAAACATCTTCGCCTTACTAGGAAAATGCCTATATAAAGCGGCTTCGGACACGCCTACTTCTTTGGCAAGGCCCGCTGTTGTAATACGCTCACCAGGAGCGACTTCAAGCATATGCGCTAAGGCTTCGAGGATTTGTTGGCGGCGAGAGTACTTCTGTGCAATTCTAGGCATCGCTATTCCAGCTTATATTGTTCCGTTGTAACACAAGCTAAAGGCGATTAACTCTTAGAGTTTATGACCTATAGCGCGAAATGTATTCATTTACGTTGCTAGCCTGAGCGCTTTGCCCCGACGGTATTATCCTTCCATTAAATGAATATTAAATACCATTTTCATTTACGGCATCGGCTTAAAGGCCTTTGCCATGAAAGCTAGTTTCTTTGCAAATCAAAGACTTCAAGTTTCATAAAAAAACATTTAAGCCTGACTAAAGTTTAAGTAAAGCAAAATTTGCTTTTTTAGCCTCAAGATTGACTCATTGATGGCCTAAATTTTCAAATTTAAATGGCTTATGCAACACGCTTCGCTTTTTAATTATTTTTTGATCACGAATTAGTTGGTTTGCACTCACCATTGCTTACGGGTGCCAAGATACTCCTAATTCTTTTTTAAATGAAGTGTTTTCGTTCGATAAAAGCTTTTTTTTATTTAATCGCTAAAGATTATTGCTTAGAAATAAACAATTTTTATCGATGATTAATAAGAAGGGATAAACAGACATTAATAATATTAAAAAATAAACGCTAAAAGCGCAAAAATCAAAAAACGCTAATGCTTAGCTGCAACATTAGCGTTAAGACTATCTAGCCGGCTATTCGTCGTTGGTAATTAACGTACCGACGCCAGAATCAGTGAAGATTTCTAACATCACCGAGTGCGGCACAGTCCCATCAATAATATGCGCACTATTAGCCCCGCCATGAACCGCATCAAGCGCACAGGCGATTTTAGGCAGCATGCCACCCGTAATTGTACCGTCGGCAATCAACTCATCTACGCGTGATGTAGACAAGCCAGTAAGCACCTTACCTTGCTTATCAAGCAAGCCTGGCACATTGGTCAATAACATTAGCTTTTCAGCGCCCATTACGGCAGCTAATCGACCCGCCACCAAGTCGGCATTAATATTGTAGGTAACACCTTCGTCATCAACGCCAATAGGCGCAATAACGGGTATTAGATTATTGGCAGTCAAGGCGTTAAGTAATTCAACGTTGATGGAATCAACTTTTCCAACATGGCCAATATCAATAATCTCAGGCGTAGCCATTTCCGGCGAATGCGCTGTAACTTCAAGCTTACTGGCTTTAATTAAATTACCGTCTTTACCACTTAAACCCAGTGCCTGACCGCCTTGCTGGTTAATTAGGCTTACAATTTCTTTATTTACCTGCCCGCCCAATACCATTTCGACTACATCCATGGTGTCGTTATCGGTAACGCGCATACCATTCACAAAACGTGATTCAATATTGAGTCGCTCAAGCAAGTGACCTATTTGCGGGCCGCCACCGTGTACAACAATCGGATTCATACCCACCAATTTCATTAATACGATATCGCGAGCAAAGTTTTTCTTCAGCGATTCTTCAACCATCGCGTTGCCACCGTACTTTATCACCATCGTTTTACCCGTAAAGCGGGTAATGTAAGGCAGTGACTCCGTTAAAATAGCGGCTATTTGACTGGCTGTTTTTTGATTTAGCGACATAAGTAGATTTTTCGTTTGTTAGCTAGCTATCCATTTAACCGGCCTACCAAGACCTCATTAAACACTCTGAAGCGCAGTATAACGTATCAAATAGATAAAAAGCGCCGCTCGATGATGTGCGTATTAGTGATCTATGACTATTTGAACCGCTAACTTATGCATTGCCATGCTCTATTACTGGCTTATTATTCTCTTTCGCATTGAATCGAGTCGCTAGACTTTAAACTCTAAACTTTAAACGCCCGTATCCGGATTCGAGCTGGCGTTGGGGTTGAAGCCGGAGCAATCTACCACTCCAACTCAGGCGCGATAGCCTCTAATGCTTCACGAAAACGAGTCTGAATAGTATTAAGGGCATCTTCACTATCGGCCTCAAAACGCAAATTCAAACTAGCTGAAGTATTGGATGCGCGAAGCAGGCCCCAGCCAGCGGCGTAATCAACTCTTACACCGTCTAATAAAGTAATCTGACCATCATTAGCGCTAAGACCCTGCTCTAGCTCTAGCTGCAGTGCTTCAACAACTGCAAACTTACGGTCTTCATCAACGGGTAAATGGACCTCTACCGTATTCAAGCTGATAGGAAGATCAGCAACAACCGCTTCAAGCGTTGTGCCTTCCATGGTCAAAAACTCAATTAAACGAGCACCACTATATAAGCCGTCATCAAATCCATACCAACGCTCTTTAAAACAATAGTGACCCGTAAACTCTCCACCCAACAGCGCCCCCGTTTCTATCATTTTTTGTTTTATAAGCGAATGACCACACTTAGACATCACGGGACGACCACCATGACTAGCAATTAGCTGATTCAAGTGACGCGAACATTTAATATCGTAAACAACATCGGCACCCGGATTACGGGTCAACACGTCTTTTGCAAAGAGCATTAACATTTGATCGGCACTCACCACCTTACCCGCAGCGGTCACGGCGACCATACGATCCGCATCGCCATCAAAGGCCAAGCCAAGATCAGCTTGCTGCTGGCTCACTTCATTAATTAAAGCGTCCAAGCTTCCTTGCGCAGAAGGGTCGGGGGCGTGATTTGGAAAGCTGCCATCAACTTCAGCAAACAACGGCAACACTTCACAGCCCAACGCACTAAACAACCTTGGCGCAATGTCACTCGCCGCGCCATTACAGCAATCAAGCACCACTTTAATGGGTGCGGCAACCACTACGTCTTCAGCAATACGATCAACATAGGCATCGGCAATATTTTGTTCCGATAAAACCCCCTCACCTTGCTCAAAATCTTTGCTCGCAATAAGCGCATGCAATGCTTTAATTTGTTGTTCGGCTAACGATTGGCCGTTTAACACTATCTTTAAACCATTTACAGCGGGGCCGTTGTGACTGCCGGTAATCATCACGCCAGCCTGCGTCTCTAGCCACTCACAAGCAAAATACATCATTGGCGTTGCCACCAAGCCAACACCAATAACATCGCAGCCAGAGGCTAACAATCCTTTGGCTAATGCGTGATAAATACGCTCCGAAGATAACCTTCCATCACGGCCAATCACTAAGTGACGCTGACCACCCCTAATCGCTGTGGTACCAATCGCTAAGCCCATCTGCTGCACGGTTTCATCATCAAGCTCAGTGCTGGCATCACCACGAATATCATAGGCTCTGAAAATATGTGCCGGTATCGAGCATATTTCAAGACTACCTTCATCGCCCTCAACTTCCATACCACTGGGCACTTGTGGATTAACCCAGCGAGAAGCATTGCTCGAATCGGCACGCTTTACGGCCGTCTCTTTTGTTGCAGCTCCCAATTTTGTTGCAGCATCCAATGGCTCATTATTGTTTCTAGACAGCTCAGATGAGTCGGCAGTAATCGCTTGGGAGCGCATTGAGCGAAACAAAAACAGCAAGGCTGTTAACGATAAGATCATCGCCGAAAGTAATACCACCAATAAAAGTATCGACTCCACACCAAAAGCAGTCTTCGGTTTAAAAACATAATAGTTAACTTTGATTTTTGCATTAGCAGCAAGTGGAGCAGTTCCCACTACGGCGCCCTTAAGTGAAGGCAAAGACTTTGTTGCCGCTAAAAGAATGGGCGTTCTTGCATCCATCTCATAAACCAAAACCATCACACCAGAGCGGTTATCCACTGCCGCCGATTCAATAAATTGCGAAGCGAGCCACTGTGCTTTTAAGGTCAGTAAAATCGCGCCAACATTACGTCCATCGACTTGTATAGGTCTTGCCAAACTCAATACCTGCTGGCCGTTTATCAAATAAGTATCAAGCTCAACACCTCCGGCCGCTGTCGCCTGACTACCTGCCATAGCACGGCGCAATAAATCCTTTTCAATATTGTTATGCACTTGCGTCTTAAAGCTACCAAGACTTGCCACGCCCAGCTCACCCAAAGGAAACAGTGCTAAACGACTCACATCGGTAAAGCCTAATGCAAACTGCTCAGCGAGCTGTTCTAACATAGCTTCATCATGCGTCTGTATTGCTAGGCGCACTTCAGAAAGCCGTGCTAAGCCATCAATATGATCGGCCAATTGTTTAAGGTTACTATTTAGGGCTACGACCTTGGCATGCGCTAAATCATTAGCACGCTGTGATGCAGCTTGGTTAACTGTGAGTGGGAGATAAATGAAAAAATAGAGCGCAATAACCGCTAAGCTAGGCAAGACCACCAGTAAAATACTTGGCCAATGGGTAAGGCGCCGTGAGGATGGATGACTTGAGCGTTTCTTGTGTAACGGGTTATGCCTTGAAGATTTATTCATAGCAGATTTATTCATAGCCACCTGAAGTATTTATAGCAGATAGAATGCATTCTTAATTATCTTTGCATCCAATAATAAAGTGCCTCAACTACCATCTAAAAAACGCTGCAGGCATTTTGCTCTTCCTTAAACGAACTGAATGTATTCGCTAATGTATTAGCTAAGGCGTTTGCTGTGAGGCAATTAATTCAATTAAACGGCGCGCCAAATGTTGTTTATCGCATTTATCAATATGAATAGGATCACTTTCTAAGTGATGAGCTAAATGCTGAGTAGATGCTGGGTTAAACAGCACGGTTACTTCATTAGTATTCGAAGCAAAACCAATATCTTCACGCGAGACATCATTGACGACTATCATATTGATACCTTTACGCATTAATTTATCCCTAGCGTGAGGAATTAAATCCTCCGTCTCGGCCGCAAAGCCAACTGTAAAAGGCGCATTATCTGCATTAGCAACCGTCGCAAGAATATCTGGATTCTTAACCATCTCGAGCGTCATGGTTTCACTGTCGCGGGTTTTCTTAATTTTTTGATCGGCCGATGTCGCCGGACGAAAATCGGCAACGGCGGCTGAAGCAATAAACAACGTCGTGCTAGGTACAACACTTTCTACCGCCTTAAGCATATCGCTAGCAGAGATAACATCAATGCGATTAACACGATCTGGCGTAGGTAAATCTACCGGGCCTGCGATTAACGTAACTTTAGCGCCAGCCTCAACTGCCGCCTGCGCTAGAGCAAAGCCCATTTTGCCAGTCGAAAAATTACTGACATAACGAACAGGATCAATCAATTCTCGCGTGGGCCCAGCCGTAATAACAACATGCTGCCCAGATAATGACTCCGTTTTAAATAAAGCTGCAACTTGCTCAGCTATTTCTAACGGCTCACTCATCCTACCAGCGCCTGTATCACCGCAGGCTTGCGCGCCTTCAGCAGGCCCAACAAAGTGATAACCTCGACCTAACAAGGCCTTATAGTGCTGCTGTGTCGCCTCATCACGCCACATGGCTTGATTCATCGCCGGTGCAACCAAGACGGGTGCATCGCTCGCTCGCAATAATGTCGTGAGTAAGTCATCGGCGCGCCCCACAGAAAAACGCGCCAGTGAATCGGCGGTCGCTGGCGCAATAACGATGGCATCGGCCCATCGTGCCAACTCAATATGACCCATCGCCGCTTCTGCATCGGCATCTAATAAACTGCTGTGTACGCGATTTCCCGATACTGCCTGTAAGGTCAATGGCGTAATGAACTCACAAGCACCTCGCGTCATAACCACACGCACTTCAGCGCCAGCATCTCGAAGGCGACGAACCAAATCGGGACTTTTATAAGCCGCTATTCCGCCAGTAATACCCAACAACAAACGTTTATTTTGAAGTGATTGCATAAATTCTTGATCAATATATCGACAATGAATGACTGGATGTCCGGCATGCTGTATAAACAATCTTCAGCATTGGACGCTGTTTAGCGGTTTTGTATCCGCGACAAATGATGCGCAACCTTACATTAGCGCGCTTAGGATTGCGAGTACACACTATTACGAGCAACTACAACCAATACAATCAAGGAAGATGTTATGGCAATTATAGATTGGCCTTTGGCCGAAAGACCTCGCGAAAAACTCCTTAGCAAAGGCGCACCCGCGTTATCAGATGCCGAATTACTCGCTGTATTTCTAAGAACCGGTATTCGCGGCAAAACGGCTGTTGATCTTGGTCGAGAACTTCTCGAGCAGTTTTCTGGCATTAAAGGCTTACTCAATACCTCAAGACAAGAATTTACTGCTACAGCAGGCATGGGCGACGCTAAATATGCCGCTTTGCAGGCGGTATTTGAATTATCTCGTCGAGCGATGATGGAAACACTGCAACGCGACTCTGCCTTAACAAGCCCCAAAGACACTCAAAACTACTTGTTACACGTACTCGCCAATGAGCAACGTGAAGTATTCTGGTGTTTATTTTTGGATAATCAGCATCGGGTTATAGCCAGTGAAGCATTATTTTACGGCACCATCGACCAAGCCAGTGTTTATCCTCGCGAGGTCATTAGAGCTTGCATTCAACATAATGCCGCCGCCGTCATATTTGCTCATAACCATCCATCAGGCTCTGCAGAACCGAGCCAGGCAGACAAGAAAATGACCACTCAATTAGGCAAAGCGCTCGCATTAATCGATATTCGGATGCTCGATCATATTATCGTTGCAGGCTCAATCACGGTCTCAATGGCCGAAATGGGGATGATTTGACACTGATTTCACCCCTTTAAAGACATAATCCTTGTTTCGATCGTCTCGTTCTGTTATAAAGTCGCGCTCTTTTTACAGTGTGGTCAACCTATCGTCCGCCTGAAACATATAATCGCGTATGTCGTTGCGGCCAAGGTCACAACGAACTCATACTCCGGAGAATTAAGATGTCCAAAGTTTGTCAAGTAACAGGCAAGCGCCCAATAACGGGCAACAATGTATCGCATGCAAAAAACCGTACTAAGCGTCGCTTTTTGCCGAACTTGCATCGCCATCGTTTTTGGTTAGAAGCCGAAAAACGTTTTGTTAGCTTACGTGTATCGTCTAAAGGCATGCGTATTATCGACAAAAAAGGTATCGATGTAATTGTTGCTGAGCTTCGTGGTCGCGGCGAAACCGTTTAACATTATTTAAAGAATAGAGATTGTAGCTATGAGAGAAAAGATTCGTTTAAATTCATCAGCAGGCACTGGCCACTTTTACACGACTGATAAAAACAAACGCACCATGCCAGAAAAAATGGAAGTCAAGAAATATGACCCCGTTGTACGTAAGCATGTTGCATATAAAGAAGGCAAAATAAAGTAGTCTTTATTTGCGCCTAAAAAAACCCGCCTTGCTTGCGGGTTTTTTATTGCCCATGAAAAGGGAATAAAGAGGCGATAAAAAGGAAAGCACAAGAAGAACCAGAACCCACGCTTCCAGAATGAAAAAATATGCCTGAGCTACCTGAAGTAGAAACCACCCGACGCGGCATAGATCCTTTTGTTGCCAAGAAAAAAATCGCACAGGTTATTATTCGTGAGCGACGTTTTCGCTGGCCCATTCCAAACGACTTTGAAAAAAAGGTCAATGGGCATACCGTTCGCTCTATTTCTCGGCGAGCAAAATACTTATTATTCGAATTGGATCATGGTTTTTTTATGATTCACTTAGGCATGTCTGGCAGCTTACGTATTGTTGAGCAAAAGACGGCCCTACAAAAACATGACCATGTTGAATTTCAACTGCCCAATAAACTCTGCCTACGATTCAACGATCCTCGACGCTTTGGCTCGGTACTTTGGCTTGGCGAAAACCCCTTTGAACACACGCTGCTTAATAAACTAGGGCCAGAACCTTTTGATAAAGAATTTAATGGCGATCATCTTTTTAAAGCATCACGAAAAAAGAAAGTGCCTGTTAAAAACTTTATTATGGATAATCATGTTGTTGTAGGTGCAGGCAATATTTATGCGAACGAAGCTTTGTTTATGAGCGGCATTCGGCCGGGCAAAGCCGCTGGCCGATTAACTAAAAAAGAATACGCTTTACTAGCAACGAATATTATTGATGTGCTCGGCGCCTCTATTGAAATGGGCGGCACGACACTAAAAGATTTTGTTGGGGGCGATGGTAAGCCTGGTTATTTTCAGCAAACGCTTCGCGTTTATGGACGCAACAAGCTGCCTTGCCTGCAATGTAAAACACCGATTAAATTAATCCGACTAGGGCAACGAAGTACTTTCTACTGCCCCGAATGCCAGAGTTAATTGTCGCCTGTTTATTTTTATTGGTCTACTTTTTATTGGTCTATTTTCTTAACAACTCGTTAATGGTTTTTTAATAACGATAGAGTAAAGCTTCCTCAGCCGCCTTTAGCTGCACCTTCACGACGAGGATCTGCAACACCTACCCAGCCATTGTTACGACGGCTAATTGCATGTAAGCCACTGGTCTGCGATTTAAAAACAGGCTGATGACCCATCGCCTCTAAAGCATCAAACGCATTTTGACTAGCGCCTTTTTCAATTTCTAATTGGCGACCAGTGTTTAATATATGTGGCTGTTCAATACTCTCGGCTAACGCGCTATTAAAAAACAAAACCTCATATAGCACACGCGTAACATAGGGAATAATTTTTTTACCGCCAGGTGAGCCAATAATGAATAGCGGCTGCTCATTTTCATCAAAAACAATCATTGGCGACATAGAGCTACGTGGACGCTTTCCACCTTGCACACGATTAGCCACTAACGTTTTATCAGCATGGCGCGGCACAAAAGAAAAATCGGTAAGCTGGTTATTTAAAATAAACCCGCCCACCATTAATCGCGAACCAAATGCCATTTCAATACTGCTCGTCATACTAACGACATTACCGTATTGATCAACAATACTAAGATGTGTTGTAGATACTAATTCAGGGCTTGGCTGCGTTAAATATTGACCCACCTCTGGCATAACAAATTGACCGGCAGCCACTGTATTCATAGGCTTATCAGTGGAGATTAACTGACTGCGCAACTGCAAGTAATCATCATCTAACAGTTGCATAACAGGCACATCAATAAAATCAGGATCAGCAATATAAGTATTACGATCGGCAAATGCTAAACGCGAAGCCTCAACAAAATAATGTGCACTCAGAGTATCTTTTTCCATTCCCTGATAATTACTACGCTGCGCATCTATATCACTAACAAGATTCTCTAACAGACCCAGTATCGCTAAAGTTGTACTCGCACCCGATGAAGGAGGACCCATGCCACAGACGCGATAAGTTAATATTTGCTTACAAAGTGCTGGTCGCTGAACCGCTTGGTATTGAATGAAATCGGTAAGCGACAACGCGCCTGAATTTTTATCTTCTTTAGTAGCGGCCACCATTTGCTGTGCAAGCTGACCTCGATAAAACATATCGCTACCATTGTGCGCTAAAACATTTAAGGTTTTTGCATATTCAAGATTTTTTAATTGATGGCCTACAGGTAACGGCTCGCCATTAGCATCAAATAAATATTCGGCAATACGCTCACGCTCACTTACCTTAGGCACGGCTTTAATTAATGTATGTAGCCGCTCCGATACAGCAAAACCATTTACAGCTAACGCAATGGCATCATCAAACAATGAAGCCCATGCCTTCTTGCCATAATCTGTATGCGCATCTTCTAACATTTTAATAATGCCAGGTACGCCAACACTTTTACCACCAATAACCGCATCAAAAAAACTATTTGGCGTGCCGTCTTGCCCTATAAATAAATTTTCATCGGCCGCCATAGGTGCAACTTCACGACCATCATAGGCAATTAATTTTTTCTCATCAGCATCCCAGTACAACATAAATGCACCACCACCAATACCTGATGATTGTGGCTCAACTAAACCCAACACCATTTGCGCAGCAATTGCGGCATCAATAGCCGAACCGCCTTTTTCCAAAATGGCATAGGCTGCTTGTGTCGCATGTGGGTTTGCCGTCACGGCCATAAACCTTTTGCCGACTGCCATTTTATTAACGGCTGCGGATTGGCTTGAATGTAAACTCACGATTTTACTTTCGGGCTCAGGCGCTAAATCTTTATCCTGACTTTCACTTGCAGAACTGGCGACATTAACAGCATCGCTAGTTTGTGAAGAAGAATCTTTTGTACAACCCGATAATACAAAGAGCATAAAAAAACATAGCGTAGATAACAGTGCTACGACATATCGATAAGCTTGTAATTTAAACATCAATCTTTGATTTTTTTATTAATGGCGGCTAATACTGGGACGGGTACAAACTTAGAAACATCACCATGTAGCGAAGCAATTTCTCTAACTAAGGTCGATGAAATATAGGTGAGATGATCACCTGGGGTAAGGAACACTGTTTCAAAATCATGCTTAATGGCGCGATTCATATTCGCCAATTGAAATTCATACTCGAAATCCGATACGGCTCTTAAGCCCCTAAGCACGACTGTCTCACCGAGATCTTCGAGAAAATGCGTTAATAACTTATCAAAGCCCGTTACGGTCACATTTGGAATATGTGCAGTAGCTAATTTCGCCATATCGACGCGCTCAGCTGTGGTAAACATCGGCTTTTTTTTGCTGCTCGCGGCAACACACACCACGACACCATCAAATAATTTCGACGCTCGTTCGACGAGATCAACATGACCATTAGTAATGGGATCAAATGTCCCTGGGTAAACAACTCGGCTCATATAAACAGTATTCCTACTTTGCGAAGACGGAATGTTAAACGCTAATGGATTTTGGCTCAATCACTTAAATTAATCTTCAGCATCAACTCGATAGAGGGCATAACTCACATTACCAGCCACTTTATCTTTATGCACTTGCCAGCCAGTAGGTAATTGAGGAGGATCATCATTACAATCTCGCTCAATATAAATTAACGCCCCCGCTGCTAAGCAATTCGAAGCCGCTAAGAGCGCCAAAGATTCATCGAGCATACCAGCCTGAAAAGGCGGATCAATAAAAACCAAGTCAAAAGGTCCCGTAGACTTAGACTTTAACCATTCTATGGCATCCAGTTGCTTGGCCTGCAATTTTGAGGTGTCCAGTAGCCTAGCGGCTTCTACTAAAGCACTCACAGCTACACGGCTGGAATCGAGCGCTGTAACCTGCCCAGCACCACGCGACAAAGCCTCAAGCCCCAAAACACCACTGCCGGCAAATAAATCCAAACACCTTGCGCCATCAATCTCAGCATCGAGCCAATTAAATAGCGTTTCTCTAATGCGATCACCGGTCGGCCTTAAGCCATCAATCTCTGCAACGGGCAATTTTCGACCACGCCATTGGCCCGCAATAATGCGAATCGATGAGAGTGTAGATTTTTTAGGCGTTTTGCGTTTCATATCGTTTAAATTACATCATAAAATGTCAGAGATACAGCTATCGATACAAAAGATAAGTGATAGGATATCTATTATTGCGAAGACGGATTATACGCGAGTGAGCACAAAGAACGACATATGCGCTCTACGACCCAATCTTCATAATTCTTACACACAATCTACACCCTACAGACGAACAAACGAGACGATTTATGCTGGGCTTTCTTAAACGCGGGAATAAGAATACACCCGAACAAGATACCTCTTCTGAGGTAGCTGTTGATTCCAATACAATATCTGATACCGATAATGCCATTAATGACGATATAACTGACACTGATCATCAAAGCACCCCTGAAGCTGAAGCCGTTAGCGAAGCTGAAGCCATTAGCCAAGCAAAAGCCATGAGCGAAACAAAGCCCAAAGGCTTCTTTCAGCGTTTATCGGGCAAGCTAAGTAAAACCAGTAGCTCACTGGGTGACGGCCTAGGCCGCTTATTACTGGGCAAAAAAGAAATTGATGACGAGCTTCTCGAAGAAATTGAAACACAACTGCTTATTTCTGATGTCGGTATCGATACCACCACTCGCATTATGGCAAAGCTCGCCGACAGCATTGAGCGCGAAGCATTATTAAATTCAGACGCACTCTACGAGCAACTCAAAACAGAGCTGGCCGCCACGCTAAGCCCTAGCGACCAGCCCTTCGTCATAGACCGCACACAGTCACCCTATGTTATTTTAGTGGTAGGCGTTAATGGCGCCGGCAAAACAACGACTATTGGCAAGTTAGCCAAACGCTTTCAGCAGCAAGGCTTATCCGTTATGTTAGCCGCAGGTGATACCTATCGTGCCGCTGCGGTTGAACAGTTACAGGTTTGGGGCGATCGTAATGATGTACCCGTTGTAGCGCAGCATACCGGCGCAGACAGTGCCTCAGTTATCTTTGATGCCTTACAATCGGCTAAATCTAAAGGGGCTGATGTTCTTATTGCCGATACCGCTGGCCGCTTACACAACAAAGACAACTTAATGGAAGAGTTGAAAAAAGTGGTTCGCGTTATGGGTAAAATTGATGCCGCCGCACCACAAGAAATTTTATTGGTACTGGATGCCACTACGGGGCAAAACGCCATAGCACAAGCTGAAAAATTCCAATCCATTATTGGCGTTACCGGTTTAGCTGTCACTAAATTAGATGGTACGGCCAAAGGCGGCGTTCTTTTTGCGATTAGCGAAAAACTGCAATTACCGATACGCTTTATTGGTGTCGGTGAGCAAGTGGACGATCTACGCCCCTTTGATGCCAATGAATTTGTTAACGCTATTTTTAGCGGTACGGATGTCTAATGATACGCTTTGATGGCGTCACTAAACGCTACGATTCAGGTCAAGAAGCCCTCTCCGATGTCAGCTTTGAGCTGGACGCGGGCGAAATGGCTTTTTTAACCGGTCATTCTGGCGCAGGAAAAAGCACTCTACTCAAATTGATTATGTTGATGGAGCGCGCCTCTTCAGGCGAAGTCTGGATCGATAATCAAAATCTTGCCAAGCTCGCTAAGCGACATGTTCCGTTGCTGCGACGCAAGATGGGTGTTGTCCATCAAAACCACCAATTATTATTTGATCGCTCGGTTTACGACAATGTGGCGCTGCCATTAATTGTGGCTGGGTATCATCCCAGAGATATTGGCCGTCGAGTTCGCGGTGCGCTGGATAAAGTGAAGCTGCTGCACAAAGAAAAAATGAACCCGCAAATGTTATCGGGCGGTGAACAACAGCGAATTGGTATTGCCCGCGCAGTGGTCAACAAACCTCCCTTTCTTCTTGCTGATGAACCCACCGGTAACTTAGACCCTGCGCTCAGTGCTGAAATTATGCAGCTGTTTAAAGAGTTCAACCAAGTTGGCGTAACGGTATTGGTCGCCACTCATGATTTAGCGTTGATCGCCAGAATGCATCACCGCTCTCTGATTTTACGAGACGGCTCTTTAATCGGTAATGGAGCGCCCAAACAGGCACCAACTACCGACACTAACATGGACGATAACTAAGCCATGTTTAAATCAACCAAAACCAATCGTCGCACAGGTGAAAACCGTTCTGATTCTGGACAGGGCATCAATAGCTCACACCAATCATTAGCAAGTCGAATCCAATCGTGGCGTAGCCATCATCGCCTTGTGGCGACACAAAGTATTCAGCGATTAATCAGCACGCCCATATCAAGCGTGCTGACTATGTTGGTACTGGCCATTGCTATTACCCTTCCTGCTGCGTTGAACATTGCCATTACTAATGTCGCTCAACTGACCGGCCAAGCGAATGACCATGTGCAGATGAGTCTTTATCTTCAAAACGGCATTAGCGATACTGAAGGCCGAAAGCTAGCGACTCAAATTGCTGGCTGGGACAGTGCCACCAGCACTCGCTATGTATCGCCTCAAGAAGCAAAAGACAGCTTTAAAACCATGGAAGGCTTTACAGAAATTATCGACAGCCTTCCGCAGAACCCACTTCCCGGCGTGGTTGTTGTTATCTTAAGTGAGCGATCACTTTCAATAAATCAAGCAGAAAAACTAAGGAAGAAGGCCGTTGCACTACAGGATGTCAGCATCGCCAAAATTGACTTAGCGTGGCTACAAAAGCTACACGCTATTATCGGGCTTGCCCAGCAAGTCGCCGCGGTACTCACGGCCCTCTTGGCTGTTGGCGTAGTGTTAGTGGTGGGCAACACCATTAAACTCTCCATCGATAGCCGCCGCGAAGAGATTATTGTCACTAAGCTTATTGGCGCCACTAATGCCTTTGTAAGGCGGCCCTTTTTGTATATGGGGTTGTGGTTTGGTATCGGCGGAGCGCTTATCGCTTTAGTACTAATCAATATATGTAAGTTTGCGCTCACCAACGCTATAGAGTCTTTATCATTGGTCTATGGCGGTGATATTGCCTTAGCGGGGCTTGGATTCACCAATAGCATTACGCTAGTTCTAATGGGTGCCATACTCGGTTGGCTAGGCGCATGGCTAGCTGCAAGTCAGCATATTCGGGCCTTGGAGCCGCGTTAATGGTTTAAGAGCCTCAGCCCTCAATAGCAATTTAGGTACTCGCTCACAATTTTTCACAAGCCCGCTGCTCCAATTGCTAAAAATCCTCGTATATCTACCGTATACCTTTAAGTATCAGTACTTTGCATGAACTTTTGTTACATTCGCACTCTAAGATTAAGAATGCTAAAATTGTTGGCCATTTTGAAATGGGTTGGTTTTTACAAGGCGTAGCCGTCACAGGGTGAAAATTTATTTTTTCTGTACGCTAATTAACCACTTTAAAAATCCAAAACCGTCTCCATATTAAGTGAGCGGTGAAGTATTTTTAGCCTAATTCCTAATTTATAACGTTTTGGTTTATATTTAACGAATAGATCGTTAACAACTAGATCGTTAATAAATAGATATTCAACAAACTAAAGGGCAACACTCAGACATCATTATGAACACGCAACTACAAACCATTCCTGTTCTCACGCCCGGCGGCAACGTCAATGCGTATATGCAAACCGTTAGCGGTTTTGACATACTTACGCTTGAGCGCGAACAAGAACTGGGCAGACGTTTAGCGTTTGATGATGATCTAAACGCTGCCCGAGAATTAGTTATGGCGCACTTGCGCTTTGTCGTGCATATCGCTAAATCTTATAATGGCTATGGCCTAGGCCTTGCCGATTTAATCCAAGAAGGCAATGTCGGCCTTATGAAAGCGGTAAAACGCTTCGATCCCGATAAAGGCGTTCGCCTTGTTTCTTTTGCTGTGCATTGGATTAAAGCTGAAATTCACGAATACATTCTACGTAATTGGCGCATCGTTAAAATCGCGACCACCAAGGCACAACGCAAATTATTTTTTAACCTGCGAGGCGCCAAAAAACGTCTGTCTTGGTTAAGTAATGATGAAACACATGCCATTGCTAATGATCTTGGCGTTAACGTTAAAGACGTACAGCAAATGGAAGGTCGACTCTCTTCCTATGATCTTGGCTTTGATGCGCCCGCCGATGCGGATGATGAGAAAGCCAGTAATGCGCCGGCCTATTATTTAGAAGACCACAGTACAGATCCCTCATTAGCTGTTGAAGAAAAACAGTGGGCTGGACAACAAGCCAGCAGCTTAAGATCAGCAATGAGCGTACTCGATGAGCGTAGCCTCGATATTCTTCAAGCACGCTGGTTAAATGAAGAAAACAAAGCGACCTTGCATGAGCTAGCGGCTAAATATGAAGTATCTGCTGAGCGCATTCGTCAATTAGAAAAAAATGCGATGAAAAAACTGAAAACCGCTATGGCCGCTTAACCCTTTCGTATAAAGCGAAGAACACTAGCCAAAACTCTTAAAAACCGTCACCATTGTGGCGGTTTTTTTATACCTGTAATATTCATGTCATAGATCAGCTACTCACAGGCCTAGTATTAACAGGGCAGCGATCCTCGGACCTCATATTCATGAGTATCGCATTCACCGAATAAACGGAAACTCAATAAAGAGAATAAAGAGAGACATCGCCAACTATGGCCAAATTATTTATTCAGCTAGCAGCATTGAACGGCGCACTCGCTGTTATGATTGGCGCCTTTGGCGCTCATGCACTTAAAGCCCGCCTAACACCAGAGCTATTAAGCGTTTATGAAACCGGCGTGCAGTACCACTTTTGGCACACGTTAGCCTTACTCGCTGTAGGCTTACTAGCTTACCAACTACCCGATAGCCGAGCGTTAATCGCCAGCGGCATTGCCTTTATAGTAGGTATAATTCTGTTTAGCGGCTCACTGTATCTGTTAGCTAGCACTGACATTCGCCATCTTGGTTTTATGCCGGTAGGATTAATTACGCCTTTTGGCGGCATGAGCTTTATTATCGGCTGGCTATTGCTACTTATTAGTAGCTTTAAAATTTAATAACGATTAACTGAACCAAGACTATGAACGAGCTAGATAAAGAAGATAAAACGAAATTCCCCATTCGGAGCTTTGTGATACGAAGCGGAAGAATGACTGAGGCACAACGCACAGGCTTAGATTCACATTTAGAACAATGGGGACTCAAGCTGAGTGAACACACCCTCGATTATGCCAAGGCCTTTGGTAATGAAAATCCACTAAACATGGAAATCGGTTTTGGTATGGGTGATTCACTAGCAACCATGGCCGAGAATGAACCTGAGCAAAACTTTATTGGTGTCGAAGTTCATTCGCCAGGCATCGGTCGCTTACTCTCATTAGTTGAAAATAAAGCAATAAAGAATATACGCGTGTTTAATGATGACGCTGTTAAAGTATTAAAGCAGTGCACAGCAGAGCATAGCTTATCGCGACTGAATCTTTATTTTCCTGATCCATGGCATAAGACTAAACATCATAAACGGCGACTCGTTCAACACTCTTTTTTAGAATTAATTCATTCACGCTTACATGAAGGCGGATTATTTCACTTTGCCACCGATTGGCAGCCCTATGCAGACTACGTAGTGAAGCTAATGTCTCAGCAATCATTATTTGAAAATGTTGCAGGCGATAAATTATTTGTAGCCCCAGAAGACTATGGCCGACCAGAAACAAAATTTGAACGTCGTGGTCAAAAATTAGGTCATGGTGTTTGGGATATGGTCTTTCGCGCACTTCCAAAGGAACCGCTAAAATAAATCAATTGAAACGAATTGTTGATCTTAAGTAACTCATTTTAAATTGCTAACAAAAGGAAAAGCCTAATGAAAACTAAGCGCGTCCGTGATTTTATGGCAAAGCACTATACAACGGTTAACCCTGAGCAATCTTTAGCGACAGCTGTTCGCAAGCTTCTTGAATATCAACAGTCGGCCGCACCCGTCGTAAATGAACAACAAGAATTGGTCGGCCTACTTTCTGAGGCCGATTGTATGCGCGCCACATTAGTCGAAGGGTACTTTAATGAAGGCGCTTCCTTAGTCAAAGATCAAATGACCGAAACACCAGAAACCGTCTCTCCTGATGAAGAGCTCAGTTCTGTTTCAGATATATTTCTTAAAAATTGTCGCCGTATGATGCCTGTGGTTGAAGCTGGCGTTTTAGTCGGCATTGTTTCTAGAGAGGATATATTAAAGGCGCTAGTTGATTAGCGCCCGTTATTCAGAAAACTTGGCAATAACGTTATTTAAAAACAAACGCCCTTTCTCAGTTGTATGATAGTGCTTGCCACTCAGATCCATTAATCCTTGATCCTGCAGCTGGAGAATTGGATCTTTAACGAGAGAGAAATCAAGACCTGTTCGCTGTTCAAATAGCTGTGACGTAAAGCCCTGATTCAATCGCAAGGCGTTCATCATAAACTCTAGTGGCAAATCTTCTTTTGCAATCACTGTTGAACCAGCTAACTTGTTATCTGCATTAATAATACTTTCTGCATTAATATTGCTTTCTAAATTTAAATAGTCACTAGGCGAGCGTGTTTTCCAGCGGCGAGTCACTGCCCCATTGTCGCCTGTAATTTTTCCATGCGCCCCCGCACCTATACCTATATAGTCGCCAAAGCGCCAATAGTTTTTATTATGCTGACTCTGTTTTGCATCTCGCGCAAACGCTGACACTTCATATTGCTGATAACCCGCATTAGCCAAAGTCTCTAAGCCAGTTATAAATAAATTATCTAATATATTTTCAACAGGCAATGTCGGTGGCCTATTATAAAAAACTGTATTTTTTTCTATGGTTAATTGATACCAAGAAATATGCTCTGGCGACAATTCAAATGCTGCTTTTAAATCATCCAAGCCTTCTGCTAAAGTCTGCTCGGGTAAACCATGCATAAGATCAATATTAATATTATCAAAGCCACACTTACGGGCGGTCTCAAAGGCATGATAAATACTACGATTGTCATGAATACGGCCTAAGCGATTTAGCGCCGCATCCGAAAAACTTTGTGCACCCAATGAGATGCGATTAATACCTGCATCAATAAAGCCCTTAAAGTTTGCTTCATCTACTGCGCCTGGATTAGCCTCTATAGTAATTTCTGCATTAACAGAAAAATTAAGCCGCTGGTTTAACGCTGTAAATAATTGAATATAAAAGTCGCCCGATAAAAGGCTGGGAGTGCCCCCGCCAATAAAAACAGAATGGATTTCTCTTTGCTCATCAACGAGCTTCAACTCGCTATCAAGGTCATTGATTAAAGCATTGAGATACTCTTTTTCGGGAAGCTGTTTTGAATGGTGCTCGTGTGAATTGAAATCGCAGTAAGGGCATTTTTTAACACACCATGGAATATGAATATATAAACCCAGTGGCGGTGTGTTAATCAACTAATTAAACCTAAGCTATTTAATTGTGCCAACAATAACTTTAAGGCTTGGCCACGATGACTAATGCGATTTTTAACGTCACGATCAAGCTCGGCACTTGCGCAACCGTATTCTGGAAGATAAAACAAAGGGTCATAGCCAAAGCCGCTTGAACCTTGTGGCACCGCTAAAATAATGCCGTCCCATCTTGCGACACAAACAACAGGCGATGGATCTTTTTCATGACGCATAAACGCCAATGCACACACAAAGCGCGCACTTCGCTCAGCTTCAGGCTTACCTTCTAGTAGCGATAGTAGCTTTTCATTATTAGCTTCATCGCTAGTTCTGACGCCATTATCATCTTCATTAAAGCGCGCTGAATAAATACCCGGCGCACCATTAAGCGCATCCACCTCTAAACCAGAATCATCTGCTATAGCAGGCAAGCCTGTATGATGCGCGGCATTGCGTGCTTTTATAATCGCGTTTTCAATAAAACTAAGCCCATCTTCAATGGCCTCGGGCACATCGTATTGGCTTTGCGGACAAATACTAATATCTGTTGCAGAAAACAATTGCTGGAATTCTTTTAGCTTGCCAACGTTGCCGCTAGCGATAACAAATTCAGGGTGTATCATAGATTTATGCTGTTCAATAAGAGTTTAAAATGGACTAGTTTAAATAAAAATGATGTTCAAACTCAACATCTATCACTTGCTTACTATTTTCTGGTTTAACCGCTGCTTTAATAACTATTTTCTCATTATCATTACTAATTTTAAATTTCGCTAAATAATAAACAGCTCCAGGCTCTACTATCTCTTGAAAATCCAATGTGTTTTTATGCACTAAATTAAAGGCCGTGCCTTTAATTGTGCCCGCTTTACTCGCCTGCGTTGTCCCGTCAGGTAAATGCTCAATAATCGCTATATTGATTAGCGCAACGTTTTTAGCGCGCTTTACACCCACAGCAACCGCTGTTTCTGGCTGTAAGAAACTACTATTGAAAACACTGTAATAAACTTCGTAATTACCTTTTCGTACAGAGGTACTGTCTTGCGCTAGTGCCGTAGAACAAAAAACCATTGCCATAAAAAAAGCAGCGGTAAGGGAAAAGCATGATTGTTTTTTGTTATTAACGTGTGACATGATAAATTGCATGTGCTCCTAAAAAGTTGGGCCAAAGTTTTTTATACCAATGCGGCTTCTGTATTTTTTCATCGATGCCTTGTACTGCTTGCACCGTTCTATGCAAAATTTTAATATCTTGCTCTTTGCATAACAGTTCAAAATCTTTAACCGTACAAAAATGAATGTTGGGCGTGTCATACCAATGATAAGGCATCATTTTACTGACCGGCATTTTTCCGCGCAACATTAAATACAAGCGCACCTGCCAATGGCCAAAGTTAGGAAAAGTAATAATACATTCTTTACCCACACGCAGCATTTCTTGTAATACATAATCAGGTCTACGGACGGCCTGTAATGTCTGCGTTAAAAGAACGGTATCAAAACTATTATCGGCAAAGTTGCTCAAGCCATTATCAAGATCTTGCTCAATAACATTTAAGCCTTTAGCAATACAGCGTGTAATATTGTCGGCATCAATTTCAACGCCTAAGCCGCGCACCGATTTATTATCGACAAGATGCTCTAACAATACACCTTCACCACAGCCTAAATCGAGCACGCGTGAACCTGTGTCGATCCACTGATTTAATGTTACTAAATCATGTCGCATGGTTTTTTCCTTGCAACATAACTTGCGGCTGCTCTTGTGCGACTCTCTGCATATACGCAGTAAATAAATTATTGTATCTCTCTACCGGTAAAAGAAATGAATCATGACCTAATGCAGCATCTACTTCGGCATAGCTCACTGATTTTTCTGCACCGATTAATGCCTTCACAATTTCACGTGAGCGCTCGGGTGAAAATCGCCAGTCACTGGTAAACGAGACAACTAAAAATCGGCACTTGGCAGCAGTAAACGCTTTAACAGCATCATCGTCATACTCTCTCGCCAAATCAAAATAATCTAGTGCCTTTGTCATGAGCATATAGGTATTAGCATCAAAGTTTTCAGAGAAAATATCGCCTTGATAACGCAAGTAGCTCTCAACTTGAAATTCTAACTCTGACTCAACCCCTTGCTCGAAAGTACCCGATCGTAAATCACGACCAAACTTCTCACCCATAACGCCATCCGATAAATACGTGATATGGCCTATCATGCGAGCAATCGCTAAACCGCTTTTGGGTACGGTGTTGTGTTGGTAATAGCGACCCTCATGAAAATCAGGATCAGAGCTAATGGCTGTGCGAGAGGTTTTATTAAAGGCAATATTTTGCGCGGTTAACTTTAATGCTGAGGCAATCACCACACAGTGGCGCAAGCGATCGGGGTACTCTAACGCCCAACGCATGGCTTGCATACCGCCTAAGCTGCCACCAATAACAGCTGCCCACTGCTCTATGGCTAAAGAGTCGGCTAACATTCTTTGTGTTTCTACCCAATCGCGCACACGAAGCGTTGGAAAATCAGGCCCCCAAGGTTCATTCGTTTCAGGGTTAATTGATGATGGGCCGGTGCTACCTGCGCAACCACCAATATTATTAAGACTCACTACATAAAAATGATTGGTATCGATAGCTTTGCCAGGACCAATATAGTTATCCCACCAGCCCGGCTTTTTATCCTCGGCAGTATGATAGCCAGCGGCATGATGGTCACCCGACAGTGCATGACAGACTAAGACTGCATTTGAGTGTTCAGCATTCAACTCGCCGTAAGTCTCATAAACAATGTCGAGACTCGGTAATTCACGGCCACAAGACACTTTAAACGGCTGCTCAAAATGAGCCGTTTTGGGTGCAACAATGCCAACAGAGTTAGACGCAGAGGTCATAGCTTATTTGTTTACCGTGGTGTTTGAGACATCAATTATTGGGTTAATCAATTTCATTAATTCTTATGCTGCCATTAAACCGCAATTGTATAGAAAACACCGCCACCCCGCGACTAACAAATCGTAAGCGATAGCAGCCTAGATTACGGAGTCTCTGAGGTCTGACTCTGCGTTTTGTTACCTAGATAGATTTTGACGAATAGGATAGCCACGGCAATACCGCTAATATTGGTTATAAAATCAGCGAAAGACATGAATCTGCCCGGCATAAAAGATTGTATGCACTCGATAACGGCACCATAAACCGCTAACGCAACGCACCAACCAAGAAAGGGCTTATAACGCTGGGCAAACAGAAACGCCAATCCGGCCAATACTAAATAAGCTGAAAAATGCAGCGCCTTATCAACATGGGTAATATCCCCCATAGCCTGCATTGGCTTTAACGCCAAAATAGTCATTAGTACTAGATCGCCAAAAAACAGAAGAGCGGCAAACCTTTGGGATATTCCTTTCGACATAAATACTCTCAATACACTGTTAACAACTCTAATGGCTAAATATTATACGGCCATTCATTTTAAGCTCTTTATTTATTTTTTAACGCGATATCACTTATTGCTTAGCAATTTATTATTTATCGAAAAGGGGCGCAAAGCCTGCTCGATAATCGGGGTATTGTAAAACAAAGCCCGTTTTTAAGAGTTCAGCATTGTTACACTGTTTGTTACCCCCTCGAACGGGTGCCTCACTGCCCTCTAGCTCATCAACGTTTAAACCCTGTTTAACCGCCAACCACTCCATCACTTCTCGTAGTAAGCTTGGCTTACTGTCCACCGCTAAGTAACAAGGCGCAACCGCCACTTCCTGCTGATGCAAATCTACCAGATGAACAATGGCGCGACAGCAATCCTCAAAATGAATCCGATTACTATAGAGCACGGGTTCAGACGGACAAATAAAGCCTTCGGTGAGCCTTTGAGCCAAACGGCCAAGACCTCGACCATAAATACCACCAAAGCGTAACGCACAGCTCACACCAGAATAGCTCGATAACTGTTGCTCGGCAGCCAGCATGGCCTGACCGGAAAAACTGGTCGGAAGCGTTTCGCTACGCTCATCGACCATTGCACCATTATTTTGATGATAGATGCTCGTAGAGGAGGAAAATATAACCAACGGCGCAACTTGAGATGAATCACTTGCCCGACTTTCTAAACTCTTTAATACATTATTCAAGCCATCGACATAAGTGGCTTGATAGGCCTCACGGTTAAAGCTATCGGCCGTTAATGTCACAATCACGGCATACCAAGTCTGTTGCGCCAAAGCCGTTAGCGTTTCTGGTCGAGTAATATCAATAGCTATACCAGGCAAATCGGCTGGCAACTTATTAATAGAGCGCCGCGCACCTACAACCTCATAGCCATTGGCTTGCAATCGCTTTGCTGTCGCAATACCTAAATCACCACAGCCGATCATAAGAATTTTTTTGCCGCTCATATTCATTTCACTATTTTATGGCTCACTATCACTATCATTATCATTATCATTATCAATATCAATATGAATAGCACGCACAGGCTTAACACTGCTTGTAAGAAACTGTTTAAAAACTATTAAGAAATAAGTCATTATAAGCCAATTCAATTTGTGCTTAAATATAGGCAAGCAAGCAGTGCCATCAATGTTGTAATTTAACATACTGGCATACAAATGACGCAGACTGAGTTGCAGTACATCATAACACTTTCACTTTATTGACTTAGCTGCTTAAAGCACTCTTTAAAGCACTCTTTAAAGCTAAAGACAGAGAAGAAAGGCGGTAAAATGATACAATCCACTCATTCAACATCGACCGCGCACATGCTTGAAGCGCTTAATTAATTTAGATAAAAAAATGCCCGCTCTAACGCCCATAAAAATAGTTAGCCTCTCCGCACTCAAAGGAATTGGTCCAGCTATTGCCAATAAACTAAATGCACTCGGCATTAGCTCGGCAATGGATCTACTCTTTCATTTGCCACTACGCTATCAAGACAGAACTAAAGTGCAGCCAATTGGCAGTATCCGTAATGGCTACTCAGCGGTTATTGAGGGTGAGATACGCGCCTGCGATATTGTATTTGGAAAACGCCGCAGCTTGCTGTGTAAAATACAAGATGGCACTGGCGTTATGACGCTACGCTTTTTTCACTTTTCTGCTGCACAAAAAAAAGGCTTAGTGCCCGGGCAAATGATTCGCTGCTATGGTGAAGTCAGTTTAGTCCGCGGCGGTATTGAATTAATTCATCCAGAATATCAATTAATTATTCCCGGCCAACCATTACCTACCGCTGAATATTTAACGGCTGTTTACCCCAGCACTGATGGTATTAGCCAAGTGCGCTGGCGCAATTATATTAAAGCTGCATTTGATGCTCTTGATGTAACAAGCATTCCTAATTTACTCACCGATAAACACCTATCGTTATTTGATAGTAAAAACTTCAGCGATTTATATTCCACTTTAAAATTATTGCACTTTCCGCCACCGACAATTGATCTCGAGCTATTTTCAGAAGGTATGCACCCTTTACAGCGGCGGCTCGCTTTTGAAGAATTAGTGGCGCAGCGAATATCACATTTATTACTAAGAAAGAATAGCCTGCAAGAAAGCGCCATTGCTATTAATGAAAATGCGCAACTAGAGCAACAGTTTCTTGGGTTACTTCTTTTTGAATTAACCTCGGCGCAAAAACGCGTATTAACTGAAATAAAAAGTGACATAACTCGCCCAAGCCCTATGCTACGTTTATTACAAGGTGATGTAGGCTCAGGAAAAACTATTGTCGCAGCGCTAGCAGCCTTACAATTTATTCAGCAAGGTCAACAGGTGGTGCTAATGGCACCAACCGAAATTCTGGCAGAGCAGCATCTAACAACGTTTAAAGAATGGTTTAAGCCTCTCTCTATTTCAGTGAATTTGTTAGTGAGTAAATTACCTGCTGCTGAAAAACGTCAACGCCTTGCTGATATTGCTTCTGGCGAAACGCAGCTGGTTCTTGGTACGCATGCACTGATTCAAGATAAAGTAATTTATCACGATCTTGGTTTTATTATTATTGATGAGCAACATCGCTTTGGTGTAGAACAACGACGCACACTTAAAAATAAACGCGCCGACATTCATAGCGTGCATCAATTAGTGATGACAGCAACGCCAATCCCCAGAACCTTAGCAATGACATTTTATGCAGACCTAGATTATTCTGTTATTGACGAGCTTCCGCCTGGCCGAACTCCCATCGAAACCGTTGCACTCAGTAATGACAAACGCATAGAAGTAATTGAACGCGTAAGCAATGCCTGCCAACAGGGCCGGCAAGTGTATTGGATTTGCACATTAATTGAAGACTCTGAAACCTTACAATGCCAAGCCGCGGAAACAACGGCATCTGAACTCGCTGCGTTGCTTCCTGATGTCAATGTTGGCTTGGTTCATGGGCGTTTAAAGAGCCCGCAAAAGCAAGCCGTAATGTCGCATTTCAATAGTGGCGATATTCAATTATTGGTGGCCACAACCGTTGTTGAAGTTGGCGTTAATGTGCCTAATGCAAGTTTAATGATTATTGAAAACCCTGAGCGACTGGGCTTATCACAATTGCATCAATTACGCGGGCGCGTTGGGCGCGGCAGTATAAAAAGCCATTGTGTTTTATTGTATCAAAAGCCTTTATCTAAAAATGGTAAGCAGCGCATCGAAATTATGCGCATGACTAACGATGGATTTAAGTTGGCAGAAAAAGATTTACAAATGCGCGGCCCGGGCCAAGTGCTTGGCACTCAACAATCGGGCGCAGCCATTTTTAAGATTGCTGATTTAGAACGTGATGCAGATATGATTGATGCTGTAGTGCAAGCCTCTAATACTATTTGCAACAGCGATCCTGATGTTGCAAATACATTAATAAAAAGATGGTGCCCGTTAGCGACAAATTATATCGACGTTTAGTGCGCCTCATCCCAATTGTCGCCAACGCCAATATCTACGATCAGCGGAACTGCTAAGTCTGCAGCATTCGACATTAACTGCCCTATTTTTTCTTTCGCATAGTCGAGCTTATCTGTCGGCACTTCAAATACTAATTCATCGTGCACCTGCATAATCATTTTTATATCGGCATTATCTTTTAACCATGCATTTACATTTAGCATCGCAATTTTAATAATGTCGGCAGCCGTTCCCTGCATAGGCGCATTAATGGCGGTTCGCTCTGCTGCTTGGCGACGCATACCGTTACTGCTATTAATTTCAGGTAAATATAAACGACGACCAAATAAAGTTTCGACATAACCCATTTCATAGGCTGATGCCCGCGTATTTTCCATATACTTTAAAACACCGGGATAACGATCAAAATAACGTTCAATATATTCCTGCGCATCACGGCGACCAATATCTAACTGCTTGGCTAAGCCGAATGCGGACATGCCATAAATTAACCCGAAGTTTATCGCTTTAGCACGACGACGCTGCTCTTGACTCACCTCTGTAAGATTCACTGAAAAAACTTCGGCTGCTGTGGCCTTATGAACATCCAAGCCTTGATTAAAGGCATCGAGCAAACCTTTATCACCAGATAGATGCGCCATAATACGTAATTCAATTTGCGAGTAATCAGCAGCTAGCACCGAACTATTCGGTGAAGCAATAAACGCCTGCCTTACTTTTCGACCTTCAGCCGTTCGAATAGGAATGTTTTGTAAGTTTGGATCTGATGATGATAAACGGCCGGTTGCCGTTACCGCTTGATGATAAGAGGTATGCACCCTGCCCGTTTTCTGATTGATCTGTTCTGGTAAGCGATCAGTGTAAGTTGATTTTAATTTACTTAAACCGCGGTATTCCATAATCACTTTAGGTAAGGGGTAATTTAATGCCAGCTCTTGCAATATTGGCTCAGCGGTTGATGGCTGCCCTTTAGGTGTTTTCTTAATAACGGGTAGCTTTAACTTTTCAAACAAAATAGTTTGTAATTGTTTTGGCGAACCTAAATTAAACTCTTCTTCTGCTAATGTATAAGCTTCTTGCGCAAGCGTCTCTAAACGAATGCCAATTTCAGCACTTTGCTTTAATAATATTTCACCATCTATGAGTGCGCCCGTTTGTTCAATATCACAAATGGTATTGAGCAACGGCAGTTCTATTTCTCGGTATAATTTTTCTAATGACGGAACAGCCGCTAATTCTTTTGTCAGCACTTCATGCAAGCGTAAGGTAATATCTGCATCTTCGGCCGCATAAGGACCCGCTATTTCCAAATCGACTTGGTCAAAAGTAATTTGCTTTGCACCCTTACCGGCTACTTCTTCATATTTGGTTGTGCTTTCATCCAAATAATTACTCGCTAAAGTATCCATGTCATGCCGCGAACTTGTTGAGTTCAATACATAAGACATCAACATGGTATCGTCTGCTATGCCCTGTAAGTTAATGCCATGATTAATTAGAACATGTTTATCGTACTTAAGGTTTTGACCCACCTTTTTTACCGCGGGATTTTCTAACAGCGGCTTTAACGCACCTAACACTTCGCCTTCACTTAATTGTTCTGGTGCGCCTTCATAATGATGCGCAAAAGGAATGTATGCCGCAGAACCCGCAGCAACACTTATCGATACACCCACTACGCGTGCATCAATATAATTTAAGCTGGTTGTCTCGGTATCAAAAGAAAAATAATCGCTGGCTGCCAGTGTCTTTATCCATATACCTAAACGCTTGGCGGTTAACACTGTTTCATAGTGACGTGTTACTGCAGGTTTAGGCGCTTGATCTTTTTCTACACTATCCACTACTACACTATCCACTACTCCATTAGCATCTAAAGTAGTTGATGCAATCCTAGGTGAAGTACTTGGTACTACCCCGCCACTTTGCGCCGCCCAAGACTTAAATTCATATTCATTAAATAATTCATTAAGTCGTTCTGTATTCGGTGGCGAGCTTAATTCATTGTTATAAAGTGTCTCTGCCGTCACGTCTAATTCAACATCTAACTTAATAGTTGCCAAGGTATAAGAAAGTCGCGCTTCGGCTTCATGAGCGGCTAACTTTTCTCCCAATTTTTTTGCGCCACGCACAGGTACGTCTGCTACTTGGTCTAATTTATTATAAATATCATCGATACTGCCTAGCGTTTGAATTAATCCAAGCGCTGTTTTTTCGCCTACACCCGGTACGCCCGGAATGTTATCGACCTTGTCACCCATTAGCGCCAAGTAATCAATAATGTACTTAGCGGGAATACCAAATTTATCCACTACGCCTTGTGGGTCCATTGATAGATCCGTCATGGTGTTCACTAATGAGACATGCTCATTAACCAGCTGGGCCATATCTTTATCACCCGTTGAAATCACTACCGGTATCGATTTCTGCGTAGCCTGCTCGGCAAGCGTACCAATAACATCATCAGCTTCAACCCCATCAACTACGAGTAACGGCAAACCCATTGCTTCAACAATTTGATGGATTGGAGCCACTTGTGGTCTGAGATCATCCGGCATGGCTGCCCTGTTGGCTTTATAAGCGGTATAAATCTCATCTCTGAAGGTTTTGCCCTTAGCATCAAAGATAACCGTAATTACACTGCCGGGATAATCTTTCTGTAAACGGCGCAACATATTGATAACGCCCTTTATAGCGCCCGTTGGCATGCCTTTAGAGGTAATGAGTGGTGGTAGAGCATGAAAGGCACGATAAAGGTAAGAGGAGCCATCGACGAGCACAAGTGGATCATTTGCAGCCATAAGATGTGTTGCACCTGTTTAATAGTTATTGCTGTTAATAAGGAGGCGGTAAGACATTAGCGCCTGTTTTTCATTTAAATCGTGTTCATTGAAATCATGACGCTAAACCGCGGGCGAGCAGCTTATCACAGCTCTGCTTTCAGCTTAAGAAGCTAATCACTCTTCTCGATGAGTTTTATTCTCTGTCTCGTATCTTTGACTTTACGCTTAGGAGACATCAACAACAGCTTCTCTAAAGATTTAGTTAACGGTAACAAAAGTCTCTTTTTTTCCTTCTCTCTTGAATATAAGTAAGTACTGACTAACTGTGTGTTAATCATACCGCAAAGTAACAGCTAGTGACTTATTGGTGAACCGTTTGGTAACACATGCCGTATAGTATAAGTGAAAGATGATTAAATGCCGTAGTTTCAACGACATAAGAGCACAACCGAGACTAGACATCAGTAACAGTACAACTATTCACACATTTATTGCGCTTATTCTCGTTTCTAAACTGGCATTTTTATCCACAGGTGTTACTCTATGTAACATACAAGAACGAAACAAATTTATTACCGCGTTTCTAGGTCACAAGCCAAAAAGCGCACACAACGAAAGGAGTAAACATTATGAAAAATCTAGCTTACTCCGCCATTTCGTATGTAGCAGCAGCACTTATCCTATCAGGACAAGTATTTGCCAGCCCAGCCGACTTGAGTGGAGCCACCGATATTGACGCAAGTGCCTATCACGATGAAACGAAACACAGTTTCTATTTAGCACTTAATCGTTACCCTGTTGCTTTACCGCCTATGTCAGCTGAACGCTTACTTTCAGGAACGGCTTTAAGCAGTTCACAAAGCGAGGCTTATATTGATGGCCTGCAAAAAGAGTTACGCGACCAATTAGATTTTATTATTGATTCGCAAGAGATTTTCACCCCGTAAGATATTGTTTGTTATTTTTATTTTTTGTTTGTTTTTATATCATTATCCTCCTCGTACGGGCTCTTCGGAGCCCGTTTTTTTATGCCTCGAGAAAGTACATGCCAGCAACACACCCAATCAGCGTCATTTTAATTACAGTAACCGTAAAACCCTTTAGTGAAGTAACAGTACTCTTTAGCCGTTCGGCTTTTAAGCATCCATTCATTAATATCTAGAGCTAGTTTGTTATTGCTGGCCGCCATAAAACAACGAGCAACAATACGACCGTATCGATCATGATCTTGAGTGACACACCGAAGCCGCTTACCTTTAACTTTTTTTATCAGCGCATTTCTAGCCGCAAAATAACCAGGCTCTTTTAACTCAGGTGCATCAACACCCCATAGTCTGATTTGTTTCTGCACACCGACAAGATACAAGCTATCACCATCAACAATATGACGAACCACAGCAGTGTACGTTTTTAATGCCGATGATTTTTTCTCATCGGCATGGCTATTGATAGCGACAGTAAAGAGGACGAACAATAAAGAAAGGATATTAAAACGATAAAAAGAAGAGGGCATCTTTTAAAGATTGTCAGCACGAGTCGATTTATAAGTAAGCGTTAAGCGATCTAAATCCAATGGCGGCTTATAGAACCCATGGTAGTAACCTTGAGGATTAATCAGCGCGACATTACCGCCATGATCTATCGTATATTCTCCGGTATCAGCATCGGTGACTACTTTTTGAAAAGCGACATTTAACTGCTTAGCAAAACGGTGTATCGATAAAAATTCGCCAGTAACACCAATAAAATCCGTATTGAAATATTCTACATAAGGTTTCATTTTTTCTGGCGTATCACGCGTCGGATCTAAACTAACTAATAAGAACTGCGTATCAACCGTATACGGTGTATCGACCAATCGCTCAGACATCTGATTAAACAATGACAAGGTAGTAGGGCAGATATCAGGACAATGCGTAAAACCAAAAAAAACTAACGTCCACTTACCTATAAACTGACTTTCGGTAAAAGGCTGCTGGTTTTGATCAATTAAGGTAAGAGGGCTTATTTCTCTTGGTACCGAAAACATGACCGCGCCATTGGCGACCATTTCTTTTGGACTTAAAATACGCTCTTTAGAAAGGCGATTAATAAATAAAACCATCACCACTGTAATAAAAATTAGGATGCCAACAATCGTATTTCTAATACCACTTTGACGATCTTTATGAGTAAAGTTTTCGCTGGATATATTATTCACGATACAAGGTACCTGTAAAATAGCGTTGAATTATGACTTGATCAGTTAGGATGCAATCAATGTAGGATGCAGCATTAACTCTCTATATAAAGCGTTTGGTTAGCCAATTAAAAAACCTCTGCCAAAAGCATTATGTGAACAGCGGTTGAAACATAAATAGGGTAGGGCAGCTGATTTAATACCCCAGCCGCGCTTCTCCGTTTAGTTATCTATTCAGCTTTAGAAAGAGGAACAAAGCCTTGCAGTTTATCTGGTGCAATTTGTAGTTCTATTGCTGGCTGCTCAGGCGCTATACGTGTATCCAATGGGTACACGTAATGATCCGCTATCATAATGACAAACAAAGCCATTAAATAAATAATGGAGTACTTAAAGGTTTCCATTGGCGCATCTGGGTTTTTATTCATCACCAGAATCACTGCCCAATATAAAAATCCAATACCTAAGACTACTGCACCCAATAGATATAAAAGACCGAACATCTTAGTGGCAAACGGCAATAGGGTAACAACAAACATAATAATGGTATAAAGCAAAATATGCAGTCGCGTATATTTATCACCGTGCGTAACGGGCAACATGGGAATGCCGACTTTGGCATAATCATCTTTACGGTGAATCGCTAGCGCCCAAAAATGCGGCGGCGTCCACGCAAAAATAATTAACACGAGAAGTAATGCATAACCATGGACATCATTCGTTACCGCAGTCCAACCCAATAACGGAGGCGCCGCACCGGCTAAACCACCAATGACAATATTCTGAGGCGTAGCTCGCTTTAAGAAGCAAGTATAAATAAGCGCATAGCCAATAGAAGAAACTAAAGTTAACCACGCAGTAAGTGGGTTAACAAAAACCATCAGCATCCCGAAACCGCCAATGCCCATAACTGCGCTAAAGATTAATGCCTGCGTATCACTGATTCGACCTTGAGCAACAGGGCGGTTTTTAGTACGCGTCATTAAAATATCAATTTTTTTATCAACCACATGGTTAATAACTGCTGAAGAAGCCGCACACAAACCAATACCGATATTACCGATAATAAGAATATCTATAGGCACCATGCCCGGCACAGCTAGGAACATACCGACGATAGCCGTCAATATCATTAACGCAACAACGTTTGGTTTACAGAGCTCTAAATAATCACGCCATAGTGGCTTTATAGCTTGAGGGTCTAATGCTTCTGGATTTGTCATTTTAATTATTTCCAACCCCGTCAGATTGATAGCTGACGGGCAGTTTGTCACTATAAGGTTTGGTTAAGCCTGTACTTTAGCTGTATAGAATCGGTGACTTAAACCCACAAAAACAAGCATCAGCATGGCGCCGACTGCATTGTGCGCTACCGCTACCGGCAACGGCAAGGACCAAATGACATTACTTAAGCCAAGGCTCACTTGTACGAATAATACAACGGCTAATGTTACAGCCCATAATTTAGCAGCAGGCAATCCTGTTTTTAATAAACGCCACACTAAATACAGAACCGATATTGTAACAATAATAGCGCCAATACGATGACTAAAATGAATCGCTGTCCTAGCGGCGCTGTCCATCACTCCACCTAAATAATTAGGCCCAATATCTTGTGCAAAATTAAAGCCTGTAGCAAAGTCCATGGTCGGCCACCATACTGTTTGACACATGGGCAAATCAGGACAAGCCAGCGCGGCATAGTTAGACGATGTCCAGCCACCCAGCATAATTTGAAAAATGACGAGCACAAATACGGTAATCAGCACCGGCTTAATGGATTGCAGTGACTGCATCACAGAAGGAGAAACCGTCCATTGATAGTTGTTTAATCTTAATGTGAGCAACCACAGTAGCGATAGAGTGGTGAAGCCGCCCATCAAGTGAGCTGTGACAACTTGTGGCCATAAGTTTAAGGTGACCGTCCAGCGCCCAAACATGCCCTGTAAAATAACCATGCCTAGTAAAAATAGCGGCAATTTAAAAGGGGTAAGGCTGTCACGATTTTTAATACGATCACGCCAAGCTAGGCCCACTAAGGCAATACAGAAAAAACCAAGACCCGTTGCCAATAAACGATGAACCTGTTCTGGCCAAGTTTTATCATGCTCAACTGGGGTGTCGGGAAATGCAGCATTGGCTACGGCTACTTCTTCAGCATCCATTGGCCAAAGTATATGTCCATAACAGACAGGCCAGTCAGGACAGCCCAAACCAGCATCCGCTAAGCGGGTGAAGGCACCCAAAATAATAACGCATACGGCAAATGCGGTTGCACATGCGGCAAGTCTGAATCCTGGTTTACGTTTTTCAGCAGTATTTATCAACACGTTTTAGCGCTCTTTTGAATATTTTAGTAAGTACTTGAGGTCTTTTAATATGACCACACCATCGTGCTCATTTAAATAATACATCATTGCCCAGCCGTCAGGATCAACCAGAAAAAATCGTACTGTCTGGTTGGCGCTGGCAAGAACATCATCAAGCTCAATCAAAGCGAGTTGATTGGCGCTTTCATTCGCTATCTCATCAACGACAGCTAATTTCATATAATGATTCTCTGCCGCTAGGTGTGAGGCGAGCTCATCGCTTAATGCAGGCACGGTGCTCAAATAAACGCGCTGCACACGATTACCTTCTTTGTTTAATCGCTTATGTATTTGGCGTGTTATTAGCAGGGTATCTAAACAGTCGTCATCACAGTTAGCACCGCCGCGAATAACGATTGACCATTTACCTGCCCAAATATTGTCTCTGGCTAACTCAACGTTGGTTGTTAATGCCAAACCATTTAACTGAATAGGCGGCTGAATTAAAACACCTTCGTTTTTACTGCCTACATTAATAACACCCGATTCAACTAAGTTATATACGACAGCAGCAATGGCCATTAAACCAAAGGGAATAGCCCAAAGTACCACTAACTTCATGCGACTTGATCGGACCTGCTTAGGTGTAAATGATGCTGTCATAATTTCAACTCAATGTTAAACGCTTAATGATTGGCCGTGTCTGTATTACGAGGCCTAATAGATGAATAGAGCCAAAAGGCGAATAATGCTGCCGCCATTAAAAACCACTGTACTGCATAGCCCCAATGTTTTTCTGGTTGAACATTAACGGCTGGCCAATCAACAAGCAGGGCACCAGACGCCGAGGGCTCTAAACGCACAGAATAAGGATAAAGCTCATTATCAAGCACAGTAGCAATTCTTGATATGTCCTCCCATTGTACGACCAAAGGCCATTGTTCAGACCACTCATCATCGGCCAATGTCACCGGTTTACCCAGTGGCACATAAATTTTACCAATAATACGCACCTTTGAATCCATAACAGGCACGTTAGGTAGTTGCTGCCTATTGGCAAAGCCAGCAATCCAACCGCGGTTAACTAGCACCGAAAAACCGCTTTCGGTTACAAAAGGCGTTAATACTTCATAACCGACAACACCCCCATAAATACGATTATCAAGTAAGACATTGTGTTGATTATCAAACTCACCGATAAGATATACACGCTGATGGCTCGATTGAACGGACGCATCTTGACTCTCTAATTCAATCGGTAACATCTGATCTTGTGCTGCGTATTGCTCTTGTAACTGTTGTTTCTCATCACCACGCTCTAACTGCCAAAAACCTAGGCGCAGCAAGAGTGGCAATGCTATCAGCACAGTAATGAGAATTTTCCAGTTGGAATCCCAGCGATAAGCTGCAATCATGACGGTATATGAAAGCGCATTGCGATCAACAACTTGGATGAAAAAATTATGTTAATAAAAGTCATTATTGTGATCTTACTAATTGGACTCGTTATCAGTCTTGCTAGTGGGCTGGTATTTTTGTTTAAGGATGTTGGAACAACGCGTCGAACATTAAATTCTTTGGGCATTAGAATAGCCCTCGCAATTGCCTTAATGGGAACAACTCTTTACGGATTTTTTTCGGGGCAGCTAGAAGTAGGGGCTCCATGGGATGCACGTAAGTACGCAGCACCCCAACAGCAAATGGTTGAGCCCCAAATATCAAATGATATAAACGAAGAAGAATAAGCATACCCAAACAACGTCAACGAAATGCCAGTACCATGATGCGGCTTCAAAACCAAAGCAATCATCATGTGAGAAGTGACCTTTGGTTGAAC
>Ga0209712_10000429_pt1 | contig 37952 bp, 35 predicted proteins | sample ArcOceMetagenome_FD_187443 | JGI IMG/M metagenome (GOLD analysis project Ga0209712, IMG submission 187443) | Marine eukaryotic phytoplankton communities from Arctic Ocean - Arctic Ocean - Greenland ARC118M Metagenome (SPAdes) (version 2) | ecosystem: Environmental > Aquatic > Marine > Oceanic...
ACAGATAATATTCAAAGTTATATTGATAACAATGATATCATGATTATGTTACACGATTATATTAATTATATGAAAAATGGAGGAATGTACAGCGATTATATTAATGATATGAAAAACAGAGGAATATACAGTGAAGATGAAGATGAAGACGAAGATGAAGACGATGTTGAAGATGAAGCAACTGAGGATGGTGATAGTGGTGATATCACTATCGACGGTGTCGTTGGAGTTAACGGTATTTCCCCTCCAAAAGCTGATTCTGGGTCTATGATCAAAGATGGAGAAACTACATATAAAGTGGAAAATAATGAACCTCACGATCACGCGGAAGATGATGAACCGGGAGAGGAATAGTCAGAATTAAAACAGTATGTCTCTAAGTTTGGGTCGAGTATTCCGTAAAAAATAATTATTATAAAATTGAATATTTTTTCTTGATAAATTAATTATATCAACATTAATAAATAATAATATGGAACAACGCAGATATAAATTCCCTGACGACCAGGATAATCGTATTCAAAAATTGTATTATGATGCAGATATCGAAACCAATTTCAATAAAACGAATTTGCGAAATCTTAAAAACAAAATTTGTAGATATGAGAATTATATAACAAAAAAACATATAACAGTTATACAACCCAAATTATTAGAATTACAAAAAATACGAGACGATGTAGATAGACAAGAGCAACGATTAACATTCTTCTACCTACATAATCCTACTCTTGAAACTATAGAAAAAAAAAAGCATTAATTCCAATATTTCGTAAAGCAGAGGAAGAATATGAAGATTTGAAAGCGATTGCGTGCGAGTATAAAGTTTCTATCGGGTATATGTATGATATAATAAATGCAATCAAAGAACAAGTAAAGAATATTTACAAACATTATAGAAAATGTGCTCATTGCGAAAAAATGGCTATGGTCGCCATATCTGGTTGTAAATCAAAACATAAATTATGTTCTGATTGTAGTGATGATATAACTGAATGTCCTGTATGTAAGGAAGATTTGGGTTTACAACATTGTGATATTTGTTATGAATATAAAAAGGAGTTGGTTGATACTGGTTGTGAAAACAAACATCAAACCTGTAAAGAATGTTTGGATAAAATAATAAGAAAGAACAATATATGTCCATTTTGTCGTGATTATTGCTGCAAAGAACAATTGGCAGTCCCAGATTATTGGAGAGAGAGATCGGAAGAAGAAGACGACGTGTTGGCTCAGGAGTGGATGCAAGTAGGATATTGGAGGGAAGCAGCAGAGGAAGAGCGCGTGCGCGTGATGTTTCTAGAAGAAGAGAGGCGTCGTGTCTCTGCGCAGCTACGACGATCATAAGGACACTGATGAAGCCGACGTAGATAGGAGTATGAGAGAAAGGGAATGGGAATGAACACTATTCTTCTTCATAGATAATACATAATTTATATAATAAAAATTATTTACTTTATTATATAAAATTGATTCTCATTATTAGAATATATTGTATAAAATAAAGTAAATAAAATGGAACAAAAACGAATGGTTTTCCCCGATGATCAAGACAATAGTATTCGAAAATTGTATTATGATGTAAATATTCATATCATTTTCAATAGAACGAAATTGCAAAATGTTAAAAACAAATTTTATAGATATGTGAATTATATAACAAAATATAAGAAAAATGTTATACAACCAGCATTATTAGAATTAGAAAAAATACATGATGAGGCATATGAAATTTGGCAACGAGCAAAAAGAATATCACTCATACATAATCCTACTCCTGAAAATGAGGAAAAACGGAAGGCATTAGTTCCAATATTTCGTAAAGCATATGAAGAATATGAAGAAATTAAATGCGAAGAACGCCTTTATGACGACGTTATATATGCGGTTCAAGATAAATTAACAGAAATCAAAAAACAACAACATAATGTTTACAAACATTATAGAAAATGTGCTCATTGTGCAAAAATGAATATGGTTACAATATCCGGTTGTAAATCAAAACATAAATTATGTTCGAAATGTAGCGATGATATAACAGAATGTCCTGTATGTGAAGAAGACTTGGGTTTACAACATTGTGATATTTGTTATGAATATAAAAAGGAAATAGTAGAAACAGGTTGTGAAAACAAACATCAAACCTGTAAAGAATGTTTGGATAAAATAATAAGAAAGAACAATATGTGTCCGTTTTGTCGTGATTATTGTAGTAAAGAACCAGTAGATCCACACCCAGCTTCATATTATCTGATGGATAATGGAGAAGATATAAGAGACTGGTGGCAAGATATGGCAGACGATAGGAGGGAGGGTAGGGGGTGATAGGGGGTGGGAATGATCACTATTCTTCTCCCTATATTATATAATTTATTATCCGTTGAAAGATAGAGATAGAGGAATACGAAGAAGATATGAGGTGAAAGACTATCCATTTTGAAAATAGTTAAGAAATATTGGAAATGGAACTTTTTAAAAAGTTCCAAAATAGACATAGGCGAGATATTACCATTGAATAAAACACTAGGATTTTGTATTTAGATCATAATGCTTTAGTTTTGTAATTTAAAAAATTGGAATGACTGCACCCATTTTTTCAAATAAATTTATATTTTATGCGGGAAAGGGTTTAGGCATTTTTTATTGTAGGATTATATATAAGAAAAATGCCTACATTAAAAATGCTAAAAAATGCCGAAAAATATATTTGCGAATGTTGTGACTTTAAATGTAGTAAATTAAGTAATTATAATAAACATTTGACCACTCGAAAACATAAAAACCTACAGAATGATACAAAAAAGCCCCAAAAATTATATATATGTGATTGTGGGAAGAAGTATAAACATTCATCTACTTTATATGCTCATAAAAAGAAATGTAATTTACAACAAGAAAAAAACCCAAAAGAAGAAAATGTCCCAAAAGAAGATGATAAGGATAAAGTAATTCACCTATTATTGAAAAAAAACGATGAAATGGGTGATTTAGTTTTATTATTAGTAAAAAATTTACAAGACAATCAAGACAATCAAAATGTGCTGGTAAAAAATATTCAAGACAATCAGGTAGAATTAACAACCAAAATTATAAAAGAAATGATACCTCACGCAGGACAATATATTGGCGTTGATGGTGATAATAATAATCTAACCAACTGTAACAACACATTGAATTTCTATTTAACAAATACGTGCAAAGACGCAGAATCAATAACTGAATTTACAGCCCGTTTTTGTGAACGTATCGAAACATTTTTCAATGGTAACTATCAAAAAATAGCAAACAATCAAACAGATTTGGCGAAAGATGTACAAGAATTGTTTTTTGAATGCTTGGAAGATAAACCTCAAGTCCATAAATTCATCCAAACAACCGATACAAAGAATGGGGTGTATTACGTGAAAGACCCAGAAAAAGTAGAAAAACAATTAACGTTTGGTGACTCCGAGTTTGTGAAATACAAGGATAAATTTGAGAAACCAGGTACAATAATAGGACATGCGATAAATAAAACATTACAACCCTGTAAAAATAAAATTCTAAAAGAAATCGATACAACACTCCAAGAACCAAATGAAACAGACTATGCAAATGATGAAGATTATGAGAAAGCAAGAGAAAAATATCAAAAATCAATTACACCGAAAAAAGAGAATGTAATGTTTCAAACATATAATGCTATGAATATTTTTGATAGCAAAAAGGTAACCGAAAAAGTTATGTGTGATACAAAACGTCCAAAATAACTACATTTCTTGATAAAAAATATATAACATTTTTATCAATAAACAAATTACACCAATTTATTATCCCCCCAAAAGAGTTCTTCTTCACCTTCTTCATTTTCTTGGACATGGAGTATTTTACTTCCCAACATTACTCCAGAAATATGTAACAACCCTTCACTCGACACATACATTATAGTATTACCTGGTTTAGTTGTATCTTTACCATTAACAGTATCTATGTTTGGAATTGTTTTCACAGATAAACCGCCATAAACATTACCATCATCATCGACTTTGTCTATAACCATACCTACACTACCAATTTCACAAGTGGTCTTGGTCTTATCTGTGATCTCAAATGATATATCGCCACCATATCTTTGCGTAATATTATCGTTTTCTTCTGTACCCATTTCCGATTTCTCATTCATTTCCTTGAAATTATATAATTCACTTTCTCTTCTCATCGTAGCACAACTGAATTGGTCAAAATAATAATAATTATCTTTTTTCATACGATCTTCAGCAACACGCGTATTCACAACATTCGGGTATGTCTTGGACTTTATAACAACGTGCTGAACATTATTTGCTTTTGTCGTAATATAATCATCATTATATTTTACTACCTGTTGATTTGTACCAATTCCTATATAATAACTGCTTGGATCTATAAATATATATGATCTGATATCTGGTTTTGCTTGTGTTTCTGAAAAGTCGGTCGAAGGTTGTTGATTATTATGTGATTGAGGTTCGATTGGATAATTAAATATAGCATTTAATTGCGCCTCTTTCATTTGTATATGAGTTTCATCACCATGTTTTATAACTTTCACAATAGATATATAATAACCCACTGCTGTTTTATAACTACATAATATAGTTTGATTATGGTCCAATGATGTATAATATTTCGTCATATCATCCATAACACTGAATGTTATACCGGGTATATCCATTTCACTACCTCGCAAATTACAGTCAGATATTAATAAACCATTCCATTGTGGATGTAACCCTGAATATATACAGCGAAGGCTACTGTAATCATCACTTGATCCATATTCCCACGTGGTTGTTTTTGTAGCGATATGAGCCTCAGCTTCTGTTAATGCGTATTGTGCAGCTTTCGCATTTGTTAGTGCTTGTGACGCCATTCTTGATGCTGTATGAGCAGCCATCTGTGAGTCCTGTAATTTTGCTTTCGCATAAGGATCATTTGGTGTATTATCGTATACTGTTTTTGCAAAATTAAATAATGCCGTTTTTTCTTCCGACTCTTTTATCGAGTTTTCAGCCAGATCTTCGGCATCATTTGCCGAATTTTCTATAACATTTAAATAAGTGTTCGAATTCATTACTTGTGTAATGCTTTCTAACAGTAATTTGTATTCTTTTGAAAAAGTATTTAAATTACTAACATTCAATGTTGTATAATTCTTTAAATTTACACCAGATGAAACCATTAACCATTTTGTATTATCCAATGGATGCTGTCTTAATAAATTAAAATAGCATTTTATACCGTGTGTCCACATACTTAATCCAGAATGAATATAACTATTACCATAAGCGGGTATTTTCATAGACATTTCAATTATTCTACTTTCCAATAATTTGGCGACTACAACATGAGATAGAGTTTCTATGGTTTCACTTGTATTGTTTGTTTTCATATTTAAAATACTCATACCATCAATCTCTTCATAATGTTTACACGAGAATACAAGTCGACAATTGTTTACTTCTCCCTTATTTTTTGCTAATTCTATTACCTCGCAATAATTGGTTGCGATTGTTTTATCATAATTTTCGTGCAATGTAGATAATAATACACTGTTAATAGGGTTCATATCACCATCATTATGTTTATCTAGTATTTCATCAGAATAGTCATCCAAAATAGCATTTAAACTATATACGTTGTTTATTGCCTCCTTATAATCTTCTAAACTTTCGTATACTTCATCTAAATTTAATCTTTGGTCATTAAATTGTGATACAGGTTCTTGTTTATTTTTAAAATTCGTTCCACTTTTTGTATTTGTAGAAAATTTTGCACCCATATTATAATACTATTTGACGAGATTTGTAAAATTAAATTTTTACATAAAATTGATTGTAGGATGTATAAAAAATATAACAGCATATTTAATCAGTTCTTTAAAATGCAAACTCGTTCCCACTGTAATTCAACCAGCGTTAATTCGTCCGAAATCACTGCGTGTAATTACAATACTCGGCTAGGAAACCGTATTATGAATATTACTACAACCATCGACTTCGGACCAACCACGCAAATGAGCCATGCTCTAAATTATAATGATACTCCTTCTAATTCAAAGGGCCCTGCATATAACACTCGTATTGCGCACAATGTTTTGTCGCCTATATCTTATTGTATTTCTAGAGAAATTAAGAATGAGGTTATTCCTCCTACTGAACATAAGTATAATACCCGTTATAGTGCTAATTTCGGTAAGCCATACGACGTTAATATTGATTTTGATGGAGCAAGTAGTGAATGGAAGAGTAATAAGCGTCGCGTTGGGCAAATGTATGAATATATCTGTTAAAACTAATGTTTAATCTGTTTGTTATACAAATCAACTTTTAAATCATACGAATATTCCGTGTTTTTTTTGAAATAATTTTTGACTCGTTTATTATTTTTTTCGTGAATAATCAGATGTTCAGGATGTATTGTTGATGTTTTACACATATCTATAAATGTTGGTTCAGAAATATTATATGTTTTCAACTTTGTATAAATTAGTCTATGATCTGCTATTATATCTAACTTATCAGAAAGACAAGATAAATCTATTTTTCCGTTTTTAATATACAAATTATAAATCTTCTCCATACCAGTTCTGGTTATGTAATAACATCCAGCTGACCAATGACGTAGACAATGATTTAAATAAACCTCCTTTTGTTTTAACATATCATCTGTAAGATAAGGATTGCAATTAAAAAAAGTTAAACATTCACAATCAACTGGTTTACTGTCTACATATTCACGTAAACATTTTTTCCAATAATCTTTATATGTGTTTAATATATCATCTTCAATAAAAAAAGCCTCTTCATCACCATTTTCATAAGCCGTTTTTATAGCTTTTAAGTGCGAAAAAGAACAAGCTAATTCATATTGAGAAAGATTTATTATTTTATTTGGAAAAACTATATCATCATATTCTTTTAATTTATGAGCATCAAATGCAGAAACGCGAATAAATGTATCTTTATAGCATTTTTTCATTTCAGTCCATCGTTCTTCGCATCTATCAAGATTTATTATGTAAAAATTATATCCATCCATTATATATTATAATATGATTAATCATTTTACAAAATAATTATTAATCAACAACAGAACCCATTATATTTCTACATACAATCAAAAATTCTTCATCATCCAATATTTCTGGTTCTTCGTATTTATTTTTCAGTAAAGATATTACAATATTTGTTAACTGCTCGTAATTTGCGTCTAATCGTTGTTTTTCACCAGTTCTCATGTTAAATATGTGTGTCTCTCTTGGACTTTCTGGATAAATTGTTCTCCATAACCAAGCATATATCACTACTTGCATTTGATGTTCTTGTGTTATCTTGCTGGTGCATTTTAACTCCCATATTGCTGTCTTGGACAGAATATCTAATCTTCCACTGAACCTGAATTTCTTCTCATTAAAAAAATAAGGGTATAATACCTTATCTATTAAATCGTGAGAAGGTTCATTTGAATAATGCACTAACTGTTTCTCTACTTCTAATTCATCTTTGTTATTAAACTCGTGTCCAAGATTAGCATTTAACCTAGAAACGCATTTATCCTTGATTTCGGGTGTTATCCAATCATAATTCTCGATTTGTTTTAATTTGGAATATAATCTCTCTTGAATAGCTACATATACGTTGGCTAAATAAAGATAATCAGCAGGGGTTTCGCATCTTTCTGGTATGGCTTTCACCATTTCCTTTAAATATATATGTTTATTCGGTTTCATTTCTTGGACAGTTGTATTTATCATGTTCTTTAATACTTGTTCACCGTCTTTTTTATGACCTTGTATCTCATCAAAATACATAGCAGGTAATGCTATGCCGTTTAGATCACTGACTTCTTCAAATAACCCACTATCGGTTTGGATTATTCTTGGAATATCAATCTCATCTACATCATCTTTATCTGTTTCTTGGACAAATATACGTTCTAATATTGGTGTTATATATTCGATTATTCCTTCAGATACAAATTTTATTAAATCGGTTGGCGTTACATAATATGTAGGTATAATGACTATACTTTCGTCCTGTTCTGGTTCTTTATATATTATTTCTTGAGGCATCCCTTTAAAATCTATATATGAACTATGTTTCATATCAAATTGTGCCCTTTGTAAAAATTCCAGTGGTGGTGAGCTATCCTGTTGTAAAAGATATAACCCGTGTGTTCCACGTGTACACGCGACATATAATGTGTTTGGACACTTGTCTTTCGGTATATTTTTCGCTGTATAAAAATATCCTTGGTCAAATCCTACAACAAATACATACTTTCTCTGTCTACCCTTTACTGTATGAAATGTTGAAAACACTACTTTACCGTCTATTACGCGTTCATCCATTAAATCTGACTCCATCATAGGAACATGACAAGGTATATTCGCATCAGTTAACACATTTTCCATATTTCTTATATGACTATTCGCTCCTTTTACTGAACTGCCTAGGACAAATATGTCTGACGGGCTTTCTCCTTCAGCTAATAGTCGATTTATTTGATATACCACTATTTTTTCGATTGTGAATTTTGGTCGTCGTATATAAACCACGGGGGTTCCTTCTCTACAAGCTAATAACCTGTCTTCTCCCAACATATCTTTATTCACAAACTCGGACATTTGATTGGTTACTCGATAAGACGTCTTTAAATTACACGATTTAAACTTCTCATTTTCTAAAAACGGCATGGTCTTCCATATTTCGGGGGCCATTGTTAAAAATCGTATATCTGCGCCCTTGAACTCATACAATCCCTGCATATAATCCCCCAAAACGAGTAATTGAAATCTATGTTTACCTGTCTTATTATTGGGATTTTCTTTACTACACATATCCTTGGACATCTTCAATATCAATTCAAAATATAATGTAGTCATATCTTGTGCTTCGTCCAAGACGACTATATCAAATAACTCTATCGGACGCTTTGAATTCGTTGTTTCGCGTAACATTTGTCGTATTCCGGTATCAGTATGTGCTGATGCCGAATAATATTTTACAGCGAAACTGTGATACGTATGCACTTCTATATTTTTTAATTTCAATTCTCTCACCTTTTCTTTTATTTCATGACGTAACATGGAATTATATGTGAATTGAATTATTTTTTTACCAGTTAACTCTTTCGCAACTGATAGAATGGTAGTTGATTTTCCTGAACCAGCACACGCATCGACGGCTACATTGCTTCCTGATCGAATGTAATCGACAACACATCGTTGCTCCTCACTCATTGAATGCATTTTTGATAATAATAATAGTATATTATTATTAATTTATACTATTTTTCGAATAATTATATATATACGTTTAACTGGTATATTAAAATATTTATAAAATTGATAGGCTTTATTTATAAAGTAAAGGTACTAACCCGATGAAATATTAATAAAATATGAAAACATCTAATAGACAAAAAAGTAACTGTCTATTTTGCGACAGTGCGCGTCACGAAACACGTAACTGCAATTCTCATTTAAAAGGTAAGTTAAGTACACTTTCCGACTGCATAACAAATATTGAATGTCCCAAGTTTCGTTCATTTACATTACAAGAACTCAAGGTTATCGCATACTTAACTCCTTATACAAAAAGTTTATATAGTGGTGATGGAATGAAGGGAAATAAATTAAATCGCGAATTTGGAAGAAGTCCAATTCCACTTACATTATCCAAGAACCGTATGATGAAGGCACTTCAAGAAAGATGGGAAGGTCTACATATTGTTCGAGAGAGACTACACCATAAACCTACGGCAGAATTAGACGATTGCCCAATATGTCTCGAACGTATAGAGGACTGTTCGTGGTCTTGGAAACAGTCAGTATGGTTGAAAGATTATAATTCGAAAACAGTCAAAACGATTTGCAATCATTACTTTTGTGGCGATTGTTGGAACCAAATCAGACCGAATTACAATGATACAAAATCTTGCCCCTTATGTAGAAAACTTATTGGAAACACAGATACATGGGTCCATGATTAACTGTTTATAGTATAGGAAAAACGAAAGAAAAAATATTCCAGTCATTTGGAATATTTTTTTTGTGTAAAAAACAGGACGTCCCCTGGATTGCTTCCCATTGTCGAGATGGGTTGAATTCATTCGTATAAATAACAAATGGTCTATCATAAACAAATAGTGCAAGTCTAAACTATTTTCCAAGCATTGTGTAACCCAATGCACCTATACAACAAAACAATCAATCCCTTACGTAGCTGATCAGACCATAATAAGTTTTCTTTTGCTCGTTGTATCGATGTATTCGGTCAACCTACACAGAGGGAACGGGACAATCATAAATGGCTGTCCAGATGAAATCATCTTTTATACACGGTCGAATGTGCTTTTCACGCTATCTATGGCTAATCATACCTGTTAATACCGTTCTAGGTCTTATACTCCAAGGATGCCTCCGGATTAATTTACCACTAGTGATCCAGATTAGAAGACCTTTTTATATTTTTATTGTTATTTTATGGGTATAGTATTTCAGGGCGACCCCTGGATTGCTTTCCGTAGTCGAAACGGTCTAGACAGATATATACTAATTTAAGGCGTATATCCTTCACGTCAATCTTGTGCATTTTCTAAACAAGATGTAGCATTATCGAACGTTTTCAACAAACTTTCATTTTATCAACTAGGTCCTATATGGTGGCCAACCGATATAGGTTATTTGATGAAACTAATATTTATTTAAAATATTCAATTACATTGGGGGAACGGGATTTTATAACAAAATCCAGATAAATCACATCACCCCCCGAGCCTATATCTCGGGAACTAGCAATACAGATAATACAATTACGTAAGCGAACGCACTGGAACCTTCGTAAGCGATTATGTTTGATAGTCTCTTTTATAGTGAGTGATGGTAAATATCTTTTATACACGGTCGAATGTGCTTTTCACGCTATCAGTGTCTAACTTTACTATTTTACTACTTGAGCCAAGTTAGAAGCTCGACATTAAATATTACAAAAAAAAGACTATCAATTTTATACGTACGTACATACAATTTGAAATATGCTAATTGTTTTTATTATAATTCCGATAAACACCTACGAATTATGTTTAAACTATTGTCCATTTGATCATCGCTTATAATTAGAGGTGGACACATGCGAATTGTTCCTTCTCGTGTAACTTTGGTCAATAATCCTCTATTCATCATTTTTTCTACCAATACGTTAGCATTTTCTGCGTCGTGTAATTCTATTGCGTTTAATAACCCCTTGCCTCTAACATCTTTCAATATTCCCAAATCTACAAATATCTTTAATTCATCTCGAAAAAATTTCCCCTGCTTTTCAGCATTCAATAAAAGACCCTCTGATTCTATAATGTCCACTGCATGAGGAACAATTGCCGCTCCTAATGAATTTCCACCGTACGTTGATCCATGTGTTCCTGGCTCCATTAAGTCCATCACTTTATTATCACCCAAAACACAAGATACCGGCATCATTCCTCCAGACAATGCTTTTCCTAATACTACCATATCTGGTTTTATTGTATGAGACGCCAACATATTTCCCGTTCTACCTATGCCGGTTTGAACCTCGTCACAAATTAATAAACAATTGTATTTTTCACAAAGCTTCTTTGCTTTGAATAAATAGTCGTCATCTGGAATTTGAATTCCCGCCTCACCTTGTATGGGCTCGACCATAAATCCTACAATATTTGGATGTGTTTTTAAAACCTCTTCTAATTCGAGCAAATTATTGAAATCTACAAAATGAAATCCAGGAACAAATGGTCCAAAATTTGTAAAACTACTTGGGTCAGTTGACGATGAACATGCCGCAATAGATCTTCCCCAAAAATTATTACGTGCTACAACAAATTCCGCTTTATTTTGTTCTATACCCTTTGTTTTATATCCCCATAAACGGGCCAATTTTATAGCGGTTTCACACGCCTCTACACCCGTATTCATAGGTAATGATTTATCATAACCAAATTTATTATGCATATACTCAAAAAAATTACACAAATTCTCATTGTAAAATGCTCTACTGCAAAGAGTTAGCTGATCACACTGGTCTCGCATTACCTTAACCAGTCTTGGATGACAATGTCCTTGATTTACGCTGCTATATGAAGATAAAAAATCATAATATTGTTTCCCTTCTATATCATATAAATGAACTCCTTTTCCTTTCCAAAGAATAACCGGCAACGATTTATAGTTTTGTGCGCCATATAGCTTATCTAATTTTAATAATCGTCGATACATATATAATTCTAAAATGTTTATTTTTTATTAACTTTTTTACTCAAATTGATAAATCTTTCTACTATACGACCGCTCATATATGGAACCCCATTACATAAACAATAAACACATATCTGTTTATAACAGTGTGCTACTTTTGAAAAACAAGATCGTATATAAGTATGGTTAAAACATAACGATAAGTTTGCGTTTGTTGCTGAGATATATATATATAATCCATTTTCTTTCCTAATTGTATTTAACAAATCATTATATTGTCTTAAATAATGTGATATCATGTAATCATAACCTGTACATTTGTTAGCATAGAAATGTTTGTCCAAGAAGAAATTCATTTTTAATATTTTATCATTAATATCATTCAATTTGTCCAATACGTGATCTTTAAATTCCCCTTTCCAATAAATATTCCATATTTCGTTTTGTAATTCTATAGGCAATGTATCCATAATTAAACTATCGATATAGTTTAATTATACATATTTTACTTTTTTCTCGTTTTTCTTGTTGTTATCAACTTATTACGAAATTTTTTATTGAATTTTATACCGCGCAATAGTCTCATTTGACGGGTTGCTTTTGCTTTAGATGTGCATTTCGCCATTACACGCTTTGTTTTTTTATTTTTCACTGTATAACATCGACGTTTTGGAACTTTCCTCATAATATACGGCATTTATATTATGATGCTAAATTATTTTTAACAACAACATTTTTGTAGACAGTTATATATGAAAGGTTTGCAAATTGGATATAATGGAAAAATTAACATATTATGTGGTTTAATATAGCATTTTCTGGAACAATTATTATAAATACATTTTTTGTATGATTTCCTTTTTTTATCGCACTTTTTTAAATGTTCTTTACATTTATTCCCTTTTCTTTCTTTATCGCACTTTTTTAAATGTTCTTTACATTTATTCCCTTTTCTTTCTTTATCGCACTTTTTTAAATGTTCTTTACATTTATCCCCCCTTCTTTCTTTATCGCACTTTTTTAAATGTTCTTTACATTTATCCCCCCTTCTTTCTTTTCGATTACAAGGATATTTTACTAAACAGCGAGCTACGTGTTGTTTATTATTAACAACTTCTTCATTAAAACAAATATATCTTTCATCATCAATATAATCGCAATAATATTCGTGAACTTTCTTTGGAAAACATATTTCATTCAAACAAGAAGATTTACATTTAATATGTTCTTCAATAATATTCGTATGTTTTGTAATATAAACTACTTGTAATAATTTTTGTATTCCTGGATTAATATCACCGCATGTAAAAATATTTAATTTACCTGTGTCGACAAACATTTTATTCATATTGCATCCGGGGTCGTTTAAAAATGGTTGATCAGATTGACCAACATGCTTAATAATTATATTAGTTATATCTTTCATATTACAAATACCTGAAACAACCGCACTCAGAATGATTATATGACCAGGTTCTTGAATTGTAATAATACCAGATGATTCCAAATATTGTTTTTTTTTAACAATAAAATCAGAATAACAAGGTAAATTTACTTCCTCGTCTAATACCGCTTTTGTATTTTGTGTCATTTGTATATAATATAATTAAACTATTATATATACAAAAATTTTTATTACTTTAACCTATTATGTCTTAATAATGCACCTACGTCTGGTTTTCTACCTCTAAATTGGACAAATGTATCCATTGCCGACTTTGAACCACCATTTGAAAGAACGGTATCACGGAAATGTCTTCCTATTTCCTTTTGTTGATCCATATTTTCTTCAAACATACCAAAACTATCTGCTGACATTATTTCGGCCCATTTATAACTATAGTATCCTGCACTATACCCTGAGAATATGTGTTGAAACGAACATAAAAACTTATCTTCGTCTAAATAGCGCTTATATGGGCAACATTCTGTAAATATTTGCTTTTGAATATCCCAGAGTGATTTTTTTTCTTCACGAATTGTTTTCCAATTGGAATAAAGATATAGATCCAACTTAGAAAATGAAATTTGTCGCATCATAGCCATACCTGCCCCATATGTTTTCTGTTCAACTAAACTATCATACATTGCTTTCGGCATTTTATCACCTGTTTCATAATGAATAGCCATTCTATTTAAAGTGGTTTCGTCGTAACACCAATTTTCCATAAATTGACTAGGTAACTCAACAGCATCCCATTCGATACCATTAATTCCCGAAATTTCACTTATATCTATTTTGGTTAACATATGTTGTAAACCGTGACCAAATTCGTGAAACAATGTTTCAACATCCGAAAAACTTAATAATGATGGCTTGTCTTTTGACGGCGGACTACCGTTACATACTAAATATGCTACTGGTATTTCGTGACCCAGCGCACGATTTTTATCTACACAAGAGTCCATCCAAGCACCACTACGTTTTGTTTCTTCACGAACATAAGGATCTAAATAAAACCCAGCAATAATTGGATTATTGATATCATCACCTTCAAATACATCGTAATAACGAACATCCTTGTGCCATTTTTCCACCTTTTCTGACCTTTCTTGAATAAAAATTCCAAATAATCGGTTTGCTATACCGAATAATTCTCGTAAAACGTTATCCAATGAAAAATAGGGTTTCAAATCTTCTACTTTTAACTGGAATTTCTCTTCTTTCATACGTTCTGACCAATATGGTGTATCCCAAGGTTCGATTTGACCATCTAGACCGTGTTTCTCAGCATATTCTTGTATTTCTGCATATTCTTTAATTGCGTGAGGTAACGCAGCATCATGTAAGTTATCCAACATTTCTAATATAATCTTCTCATTTTCCGCCATTTTTCGTGAAAGTGATAATTCGGTATAATTTTCAAATCCTAAAATATTCGCTTTTTCTAATTTATTGTCCATTATTGTCTTTATAACTTCTTCGTTTTCACCTGCTTTGGAAATATAATTAATATACAATTCTTTTCTTAATTCACTATCCGGAATATACTGCATAGCGGAGACGAATGATGGGCCATTTAAACCAATCACCCACGGACCTTCTTCCGGGTTTTCGCTACACCATAGTTCTTTTGTCCATAAAGGGACATATTTCATAACCTCTTTATCGGTTACTGTTTTTTTAAACACCTTTGTAGCATCTAATACGTTTTCGCTTAATTTGGTAGACTGTTCAGATAAAATCTTATCGATTGCAGTTAAACGGTCCTTTTGATCTTCGGGTAAATTTACACCCCCACGTTCCATACCTTCTATCGTTAATTTAACAACACGTTTTTCATTTTCATCATCGGTTTCAATTTTTTTTATAGCATCGTATAAAGTTTTCGAATGGCTTGATAATTTACCTAATTCCACAATATCATTGCGGAAGTGATCCTTGATATCACGAATTGACTTCGAATCATTTACACCGGACAAATGAGAAATGATCCCATATGTTCTAGACAATGGATAATCCAATACTTCAAGATGATCAAATATTTCTTGAAATTTATACTCATCCTTGTTTAAAGAAGTTTCAAATTGTTTAAATTCAGTAGTTTGTGTTTTAATCTGTGCATCAATCGTTTTATAACCAATTTTATCAATGTCGATTTGTTCAAAAAGGGGCAAATATCCAGAAAGGAGGGGGTTAGGTTGATTTTCTAAGCAATTCATACCAGATATTTGTATATTGGTATCAATCTTTTAACTCTATTTTTATCTAATAATTAAACATATTTTTTATATGTTTTTGTTTTGACATGTTGTTACATATCACGTAAACATTATCGAGATTTCCTTGTTTTATTTTTTCCTGTCTTTTTCATACATTTTTGAACAAATTCCTTTATTTTTTCTTCATCTTGGACATACTTGTCTGTAAAGTCTCTATAAAAGTTTCTGAATTCATTACGACGCTTTTTCATTTGTCCTACGGTAAACCAATTTACTTCTATTTTTTCAAATAACTTTGTTTTATTTAATACATCCTTGTCCATATTGTTCCATAAGAAGCGGTGATTGAAGTTATAATATGTGGGTAATTTTTCATCATACTCTAAATACACCATATGGACATGGTATGTATCAAACGTCATAGGATAATGCCCGCCATTTTTCTTAATCATTTTTCGCAACTGCTTTGTATCTCCTAAAAACCCGGTCAATTCTTCTGCACCTTCACGTAATGCTGCCGTATAAGGAGTTTCTCCTTTGTCCATTCTACCACCAAAGTCAGAAAACCCTTTCGCACTATCTTCCATAGAATTTTCTTTTCCAAATAAAAAACATAGCTCGTTTTTATCATTTAACGAAACCGGTAAAATACTTCCAGCAACCATCTCTACAATACTATGATATTTTATTATGTTAGTTTTATTTATAAAAATAAAATATCAGTTGTTATAAATCAAATGAAAATAGCACTATGTTTTTGGGGGTTAACCCGTAGTTTAAAATATACAATCCATAGCATAAAGAAACACATTTTAACTGTTTTAAAAAGCAATAACATAGAATATAAAATTTTTATGCACACATATAAATTCGATAGTAAATATGTAAATCCTAGAGCACACGAATATGACGTTGATTTAGATTTTGATGAGTATACTTTATTAAATCCAGATTACATTGAAATCGATGACCAAGACGAAATAAAAGAAAGAATTAATGTATTTAAATACAGAACACAAGATGACCCGTGGAATTCGGGTTATATATCGGTAGACAATTTTTTGTGCGCAATGTATTCAAAAAAACAGCTTGGACTAATGGTGGAGAATTGCAATGAGACATTTGATTATATTATTTACTTAAGACCCGATGTAAAATATCATTCTACATTCGATATAGATTTTTTAAAACATGTGAATAAATATACCATTTGCACTCCGAATTTTCATCTTTTTCCAAAAATAAATGATAGGTTTTGTATTTTAACAAATAATAATTTACGAAAATATTATTTATTGTTTGATGAAATGTATCAATATAGTCTTAAACAGCCTCTTCACTCTGAACGTTTTCAATATCATATATTTATTTATCATTATAAATGGAGTATAAAATATATTCCATTTTTGTTTAATCGTGTTCGTGCGAATGGTAATGAATTAAATGATATAAATAAAGCAATTCAATGTAGAAATAAAAACTCACAAAAAAAACGTAATACACCATTCCGTTCAGAAAGTACCAAACAGATATTACCTATGTTTAAAATGAATATACGAAAACCTACAAACGAATTACTTTAACATTGCTTGGTTTTTCGTAATCTTCTTCGATCAGTTCAAAATTTTTAAATATATTTTCTTCTATTTTGTAATCCTTTTCGGGAATACTATCATAAAATTGTCTTACACTTTCATTTATTCTAATTTTATTTGGATTAAATGCCGACAAATATAATCCGTCCAATGATTGGACACGTGAAAGAGCTACATATGTTTGTCCACATTCGAATATTTGATTTCCTACATCAATATCCGCCATTGTTAGGGTTGCACCTTGAATTTTATGTATTGTTAATGCCCACGCAAGACATAATGGTATATATCCTATAGCTATGGCTGGATATTCTTCAGATTGCACATAATGCATATCAAGCACTTTTTTAACGCCATTTACAAAAGTAACTTCCGGAAATGACCCTCGTCCATTATCAATAAAACCGCTTATAATTCCCTGTGCACCATTGCAAATACCATTATCCATATCCAGATTTACCGTACACATCACAACTGCTCCTTCTTTCAAATGCAATTCATCTTGGCCAGATGAATTGTTCATTAATTGCTGAAATTCATATTGCATTACTGTATCTGGTAAATTTGAACACTTTTGTAAATGTAACAAAGACATTGGTTTACCTGATTCTAAATAAGTTTTACAATTGGGCTTACGTATATGCACAAAACTGTGCACTTTACCTTCCAATTTAGCAAACATTGAATTGTTTAAATAATCAGTCTTAGCACGTGTTGGGAATAATTTTGTTGGTTTACAACCATTGTATTTGGTTTCATCAAATTCGCGATTAACACAGTTATCAAGAATATCACTATTTTGTTTCGTTAAACGGCCTACACGTATTTGTGTTAAAATATCTCTATATTGAGTGTCGGTTTGACGAAAGATCGTTTTTAAAATAACAATATTGTCTCGAGGAAATAGTGTTTTCCATATTTTACTTTGAAAACAAAACATTTCTGTGTCTGGATCACCCATTGTAGCAACTGGTGGTAATTGATAAAAGTCTCCGAGAAATACCACTTGTAATCCACCAAAGGGTGAGATATTTCCTCTCGCTGATTGTGCAATTCCATTCAATACCTCCAAAATCTTCTTGGACATCATACTCACTTCGTCAATAATCAATACGCGGGCTGTCTTCCACGCAGATTTAATACGCTTATTTTTTACAGCAGTTTCAATAATCTTTTTATTCTCACCTTTACATAAACGTATTCCACTCCATGAGTGTATTGTTCGCGCATTGCACATCTTTGGTAATAAAATAGTAGCACAACCAGTCAAAGCGCATACCTGCATTTTTATTCCGGTTTTAATACTATGTTCTACAAAATATTCAATTAATCGTGTTTTACCTGTCCCTCCTGGTCCAGTTACACATACATTTTTTCCCTTTTTAAAGAGATCAAAAGCATATTTCTGTTCATTTGATAAATTCATAACGTTAATATTTATGAATTTATATATTTAAACTATTTCAATTTTATAGATGTTCTAACTCCAAACAAATTGATAAATCCGTACCATTTAGATCCATTATATTTCCAAATTCATCCACTAAACGAATATTTAATCTCTGTAAATTTACTTCATTCGAATAACGTCTTGTATCGGAAAGAGCATAATTATATTGTTCTGCGGATAAAACTGTTCCAAATGGATTGCTTTGATAATTTATAGCAATTCTGGCCAAAATTTGTTGACCTGATAATTGAGATGTCTTGGACAAACTCAAAAAAGAATGGGGATTTCCATTTGTAAATTCATCTACAATCAAAAATAAATACTTTGGACCATTCATATCTACAAACGATTCAGATACTTTCTCTAGTGTGCTTTCTATTTCATAAAACTGTTTTCTATAACCTAACTTCCAACCCAATCGAGACATTAAACTATCACTTGGATTAGCATCTGGCTTAGTATCAAATATTATAAGGCACGGATTACTTCCTAGATTTTTAAAAGTGAATTTTTTATTGGCGATAGAAACAACAATACTACTATATGGTGTTCCTAATTGTAATAATAAATCATTTATTTTATTTACTAATTCAGTTTCTGTATATTGTCCATCGGGAATTATAACCGTTGTTTCAGCATTTAAAATTTTTATCGTAAATTTATTATTACCTATACTGCAACTAATATTATAAAATGTAATTGGAATTTCGATGTTTCTAACAGACATACTGCGAACATTATTCACACGTTCGGGTAATGTAATATTATAATTCGCGGTTGTATTGTGATCATAGCTATCACGAAACCGTGTATCGATTGTTAAATATTTTATTTTTTTAGGCATTACAACATTGGTCATTACCATATGACTACCGTGCTGTTGAACATCTGGTTCCGTAAACATATTTGTTTGATCAAAATATTTACTCATTCTGATTTATATATATTCTATCTGCGTATAATAATTTTTATATTTCATTGTATAAAATTGAATTATTAACTAAACGTAATGTTAATAATACAACAAATAAAATGAACCAAAATAGTAATTATTGCAAGTATTGTGAAAGACAATTTAATTCTAAATGTGCGAAAGATGTTCACGAACCTACTTGTGAATTCTTCTTTCGAACTAAGCGTGAAAAAGACGCAGAAGATGATTATATTGAAAAATTACCGTCTGCACAAAAGCAATTTAAACTGATCCAATATTTAACACTGACTATAAAACGATTAGAGCAGGATGTAGCGCGTCTTAAGATAAATGCAGGTACACGCAAGCGCAAGGTGGTATCAGACTTCTTAAATAGTCCTATAAATACTAAACCTCATATTTTATTTGAACAATGGTATAAAAATATTAGGGTCGAAGAAGTTGACCTGTATTCGGTCTTTATTGGTGATATTAATAATGGTATAATGAATGTTTTAAAACGATATCTTAAATTTAACCGAGATACACCTATTTGCTCCTTTAAACAAAAGGATAATTCAATCTATATTTGGACATCACAATACAATAACAATGAATTTGATACACCATCTTGGGTAATACTAGACCATAATATATACCAAAAATGGATACAGGACATTAATCATAAACTCCTTGGTGTATTTTGTAAATGGAAATCAGACAATGAACCCCTTATACAATCTAGTGAAATGGAAAAGGAAAAATATATTATGTATATGCATAAAATACACGGTCTCGACGAAAACAATGAGAAAAGGAGAAGATCGGTTTTACATAAATGGATCTATAATGAATTGGCGCGTGATATTGAATTTGAAAATGAATATGTATAAGGAAATACGGTTTCATTAAGCCACATAAAATTGAATGTTTTTTTCGTTATACATTCAATCTAAACACAACACAATGACTACTCCACCTGATTATTTGGCGAAACTAAACCCTCATCCTAGAGATGAATTTATCTCTTTCGATGAAGGTCCGCATATTTATACTGTGCACGGTGACTCTAGTTTTACTTCTGTAACAACGTGGAACCATACACATTTCCCTCAGTTTGATAGCGATGCTATTATTGATAAAATTTTAAAAAACAAACGTCGCAATGACCCTACATACAAATATTACGGAAAAACGAAACAGGATATTAAAGCCGATTGGGACAAAAATCGAGATGAAGCCGCTGCTGCCGGTACAAAAATGCATTATGATATTGAATGCTATTACAATGATATGGACGTTAAAAACGACAGTATTGAATACTCGTGGTTTCTCCGATTTGTGAAAGACTTTCCCGAATTAAAACCGTATCGCACTGAATGGTGTGTCTATTACGAAGAACTCAAATTATCGGGTTCCATTGATATGATTTTCGAAAACCCCGACGGAACACTACAAATTTATGATTGGAAACGTTGTAAAGAAATCTCTTACGATAGTGGTTTTGGTAAAGCCGCTATTACACCATGTATATCTCATTTTCCCGATACAAACTTCTGGCATTATTCTCTACAATTGAATATTTATAAACGTATTTTAGAAGTGAAATACGGTAAAAAAGTTACTGACCTATTCTTAGTCTGTCTTCATCCCACAAGTACTTACAACACGTATGATCGCATCTCTGTTCCTATTCTAGAAAAAGAAATCGACGATTTAGTTGAATTGCGAAAAAAACAAATTGAATAATTTACTACTCATATATATAACTATTATGTCGTTCTTATCATTAATTACACGATACTTAAATGAACCTTTTTTAGAAGAATTTGTTGAATATTATTTTTCAGAAGGGATTGACCATATGTTTATTTTATATGATGTTGATTCTACTATTCCTATTAAAAAAAGTATTATTGATCATAAAAAGGTTACTATTTTGAATTCTGTAAATTTTAATAAACGCCAAACAATGGATGTTAATGAACTTTATAAACAGATTAGAACTCAATTTGAATGGGTAATTTTTGTTGATTGCGATGAATTCATCACATCCACAATTCAATCCAAAACCATACGCGATGAATTGTCTATACAATATAAAACGGTTGACTGTATTAAAGTTCCTTGGATAATGATGTCTTCCGGAGATAGAGAAGACGATCCTCCTACTATATTACAGCATTTGACTACTCGATGGAACCATGATTTAAGACACCCGCATCCTAATAATTGGTCAAAAGGTAGATGTAGATATAAGCAAATTGAGGTAAAAATGATCACAAAATGTAGCAAATTTAAAAATCTTGGACTTCATCATCCAAATAATCCTATTTCGAATAATATTATTTGTATTGAAAGTATTCATAATACTCAAACAGAAGTGAACCCCTTTTATAATAATTTACGGGAAAATGATATTGCAAACGCATCCTTGTTATGCTATCATTATCGTATTTTCTCAAAAGAATCGGCAAAAAGGAAATTACTCAATAATAAACTTGACGGATACTCGAACGGGTCATTAAATAATCTACTATTGAGTGACTATTCCGAAAAAACGGATGAATTTATGAAAATAAAATCTATTGCGAAATTTGGACATAAAAATTAACTATACTATTAATATAATGCATTTAATTGATTTGATTACCTATAAAAATGAGTATTTTTTTTCCGATAAAATGGTTTGGTATATGTCGTGTGGACTTTTAGGTAGTGTCGTTATATTCTCTTCATTTGTTTATTTAAAAATTATATTTACGCCATTAAATACGCAAAAACAAACATTTATTAAAAACCCCACCCAACTATATATTGATAAATATAAATCGAAATTTGAACTATCATATAAAAAGGACAAATTCAATCAAAATATAGAACAAGAATTTTATGATAAAGAGAATTATAATCAAATTATCGAAACAACAGACAATATTTTAGAACAATCCTGGAAAAAACGTATATTATTTGAAACCACTCCAAATGGTAATGTTATTATGTTTTACGATGCATATAAACTATCTTTTGCTTATTATGCTGATTGTAATATTCCATATAATATTTTAAATGCGGTTGCTATGAAATACGTTTTAACTTATCTTTGCCGAGACTTTTTTATTGATAAGTCAGTAATTCCATTGAACCATACTTCCCCATTTCTGCATGTTCACGAAATTGATAAAAAAGATACCACTGTAACTAAACCCAAAATAGACATCACAAAAGGTCCATTTGCGAAGTTTAAAAAATATACCAAGGACAACAAGGAAAAACCAAAAGAAGTTAACACAAATCAAGGAAAATCAAAAGAGGTAAAGAATTATGTTAAAAATAAGTTTATTTCACTTGGTAAGGTCTATAATTTTTCAGTTATAACAAAAATGCAGTTAAATATTCAAAACCAAAGGGAAATTATACCTCTCGATTATGACTCTTTTAAGAAATGGCATTCGCCCGGTCAGTTTAAAATGGTTACTACTATAGATTACGATGATGATGCTTTGGTGTCTTGAGTTTTTTTCCATTCTTTATAACCTATACTTTTTTCTAGATCGAATGACGTTTCTAAATGTGATTTAGCAATCATATATGCTTTATATTCTCGTTCTGATAAGGATTTTATGTATTCATGTTGCATTTTTGTAAGTTCAGTGATTTCTCTTTCCATTTATTTAACAACCTTGTGTAATTTTTATATTTCAATTTTATATTATAATAAAATTAATTATATCACTTTATTATAATTAAACATTATGGTAAAATATTCTGCAAAAAATAGAAAAGGATCTAGAAAACAAAGTTTTAAAAAACGTAATTATCATAAGAAAATGAGTGGGGGTCTAACAGCAGAACAGCTAGCAGCAGAGAAAGAAACAGGAGGACCAGCAGGAGCAGTAGAAACAGAAGCAGAAGACAAAACAAAAGCAGAAGACAAAACAAAAGCAGAAGACAAAACAAAAGCAGGAACAAAAGCAGGAACAGAAGCAGGAACAGAAGCAGGAACAGCAGCAGCAGCAGCAGCAGTAGTAGAAACAGAAAAAGAAACAGGAGCAGTAGTAGCAGAAACAGAAGACAAAACAGGAGCAGGAGCAGTAGTAGAAACAGAAAAAGAAACAGGAGCAGCAGGAGCAGAAACAGGAGCAGTAGTAGACCCAGCAGAAACAGAGATTAATACCCTTGTCGATATGTTATCAGAAGCGTGTTCACAAACAGACAAGGACACACGTAAAGCACAAATACTTGAGAAGCTAATGGAATGGCTGGCTACAATAACAAAATAATAAACACATATACTCTATCTTATATAGAGTATATGAAATTACAAATAATTAACAACCAAATGGTGTAGAACTATTTTTTTTGTTTTTCTCTTCTTGGAAATCTACATCTGTAGTGACACACCCATCCCCTAAACTAGCAATATATGCCGAACTATCAAGTGGTCCAACTTCCTTTGTAACATATTTTATATTACTACTATGAGGTGTGTTTAAACGATTTTTAAACATATTACAGTTTGATATACACGAATAAGGCTGTGCGGGCACCGATGGACAGTTATATTGCACAGAATTAACAATTCTCTTCTTTTTACGACCAATATAATCTGTTTGACTATTTAAATTATGATTATCGTCAGGTTTTACACTTACGAAAGGTGCAGGACGTCTCATCCATCTATATTTTGTATCTAACATACCAGGTGTAGACAAAACAGATCCTTTTATGACTGTATTATCATTGGTTGATGTAACTGGCGGAACAATCATTTTCATTTTGTATGTTCCACAACATCCACCGTGTCCACGGGCATAGGCACCTCGCATTGGTGTTTTGGGAATTGAGCGAGATAATGAAGTCTGTCCAACCCATCCTTGACTACGATGTCCACCGTTAATAGAAAATTGTGACTGTCCAACACTCATATTATTATATTTCGCAGCTGTTTTCTTTTTTAAAGCAACAATAGACATTATTAATATATATATTCATTGTGAAAATATATATCTCGAAAAACACACTTCCTAAATTCCTTTTGGGTTATATAAGTATTCGAATAGGAGCGAGAATGACCAATTATTACCATTTAAATTAATAACATCGCCGTGGTCGTTCAATAATTGAATACGTAGTTTTGTAATATTCACCGGACCGAAATATTTTCTATCATTATCTTGCAATGTACCACCATATTCTGTAAATACATCTCCCGATTTTAGACCAGATACTTTTAACGGTATCATCGCAAACATGTCTTTTACATAAGGTGGATCTGAATATAATTTGGTTGTGTTTTTTACCACATTTTCTTCTTGTATTTGATTTGCTGCATACAATTGTTTTTCAGTTAAACCCATACCGGGTTGTGATGCATTAAATATAGAGGATTGATTTTTTAACGTCAATGGATTACAAACGCGTGTAGCGCTGCTGGAATAACTAGGTTTTTCTGCATTTGGATTATTTCTTACACCAGTAATTAATCCATCATTTAAATGATTTTGTGTAAAATCGTCTACAATCAAATATAAATTTTTAAACAAATATAAATCCAAACACGTGTCACCTTCCATTGTTATTATATTTGTACTCGTATCCATTATGTAATTATTACTTGTATATGCTTGCGTTGCGATTGTAGAATTTAAATCATACTGCGGGTACGATCTAAATCCTAATAACCAACCTACGGTAACATCCCACGTAGTTGTTTGAAATGAATTTGATGTGATTGTCTGTACATTTTGTGTTTCGGTGTCGCGTTCGTTATAAAATGATAAAATGTAATCTTCTGCTGTATATTTTTGATTTATACATGTTTGAAATACAGAATACTCTACACCTCTATCAAATGTTGAATATATAATCGAGTTTTCGGTTTGACTATCGTCGTGTAATTTATTATTAATAGCATTATATAATCCATAAATATTGTAAATTCCATCTGGAACTACTAATTCTATTTTTTTCACACCACTTGAATCAGTTAAACCCTTTACACTTGATTGTGGTGTGAAAAAAAGTGTATTGTTAACATTTGCATTTGATCCTATTGCGGTTGTTCCATTAATTAATATGGTTTTACTTATATCGTGCATTATATCACGAGACCCAATAATTTCTCTTTGTGCACCAATCAACGTATAACTTACATCAGTAAATCCCAAAAATGCATTCCACGAATTCCCAGTTATTTTTGTTGATGGGTCTGGTACTGAATAGCTTAATGTGGTATCGCCATTGTCGTCCGTTGTACTGACCACGCTATATCTCTCATTACCTGTAATATCATAATAATCATTATCATAACTCGCATAATCTGTAGTAGTAGCATCTCCATTAGTATCTCTTACCTTATCTGTTAATTCCACATAATAATCATCTTGGGTTATTCTGTTGTTTATTATATAATTAAAAGTTATTGTATTATTCGTCATTGTAATTTGTGATTGTGACATATTCAATCCGTATAATTCGTTTCCGTTTTTATCGAGTGTCCCTTGAATTTGCGAGAAAGTATCATTGATCATTCTCGTGAATACATCTGATGTTCTATATGTTCCTACTGGAAATACAATCATATATCCCGTATTCCATGCGGTCTTCACATCTTCAAGCCCTCCTTGTGCACTATCATCTGCATTTGTTTTCGGTGTTACTGTTATTTTATTATTTGATGTAGTTACAACAAATGGGAAATTAACATACGATGTAGATTGAGATCCAGTCAATACATTACTATCGACGATTGATAGACTTATAATATTTGATGTTCCTAATATTTTATCGTCGGTTGTTGCGAAACTACTAAAAAAACTATTCGTTATATCTAACTTATAATTTGTCTCATTAAAATAAGTTAATATATCAAATTGTATACGAGATCGTTTAATACCCACATCATAAAAGGCCTTTGCCTTAACATATCCATTATCTACCCCCACTACACTACCTACGGTATTACCCACCTTAATAGTTTCTAATTTTGTATTTATTTCTGAATTTAAATATACATCTTGATTGTTATACACGCCGAGATAATCATTTAAAATATATCCATCATCATTACCTGTCGCAACTGATGTATCTACTTCCATAATACGATTATTAAAACTATTATTATATTTATCTTTGCTACATACTAATCGCAATATTGGTGCGGAAACAATATTATATTTGGTTTGTGTTGGACTAATTTCAGCTTTTAATGAATTTGGCGAGGTGAAAGCAACTTCTTCATCAAACAAAAAACAAGATTGTTGACCCGTCCATAATGGACCACACCAAAATTCGGTTTTAATAGCATCTGATAAACCCGTTGCTACCACATTTTCGTCAGGAAAAACAACCGCGACTTTGGAATTTTCCTTCTTAATAGTCGTTTCTCGGTTTAATAGAACCATCATTTGAAATCTCTGCATAGTTGTAATGCTTGTGTCGTCATTGCTATCTAACCCGCTATTAAATGATATATCAAATTGATGCAAAAATGTATTACTACTTAAAAATGTGTTTGTTAATAATGACCGATTTATTAACTCTAATAAGGTGAGCCGCGTATATAATCCAGATACATCTCCAAAATCTACTCGTATTGTATCTAATACATCCGAGGTTGAACTAGAATATAATTCAGGACCATCATAATTATAAATTGTAAAATAATTGTTTCCGACTACATTATTTGACGCATCATCTATCACAAGATAAAAGACTGCATTTGGATCAAATGAATTCGTTTCTATGGTAGTTGGTTCCGTGTTTCCTGATCCCACGTTTTTTCGACCTGTAATTGCGAGTGAATTTTGAAAATTTGAATATATACTTTCCAATGAATATGCATTCGTCACAGATTTTATCTCGGTAGTTATATCTGCATTTGAACTTATGTAACGCGGTATTACCATATTAGCAAAGCCAAGAAAACCTGGAATTGTATCCTTTCTTATTGTTTCTTGAAACGCATTTGTAATTTCACCAAAATAAAGATAAAAATTGGTCTCATTATATATCTGTTGAATATCGATTATAAATTTTATTTTTGAAGTTGTTGCATTGTGTGTTACTGAGGTTGTTCCAAAATCAATATCTGTGTTGGATGCCTTTACTTCAGCTATACTTATATTTAATGCTTTGACTAATCCTTCTGTATCATATGACCCAGGGGGTATTTCAAATTTTAAATCATATACTCCTTTTATACCGTCTACATTTCCTAATAAATAAAAATAATTCGCATTATATACATTACTTATATTGTACCAAGTATATGGAATACTTACTGAATGTAATCGTAAAGATACCACATTATTCAACACTTCGGACAGATTTATAATATAATCGGTTGTTGTTGGATAAATCGAATAATTTCTAAACTGGCTATCTAATTGTAATACCCTCTTTTGTGTTTCTTTTAGTAGAGGATTAAGCTTACTCCCACTGTATTCTAATTGAGTAGTTTGAACCAATTCTGTATCCTTTTGTGCATCTTTATCAAATAGTTGGTCTTTCTCTTCCTCTGTTGCATTTTTGTTCATTTCTTGCATACCTTCAATCACATTTTCGTCATCGTCTTCTTTCTCATCATTTTCAAAAAAATAACTATATGCATCTTGAAAAAAAGCCTTTATATGTTTTGCATCATTTTCGTCTAGTTCATCATATTTTTCGATTGTTAATAATAATTTGGCTTCTAATTCACGATCAGTTGGGTTATTTAAATCCAACATTTGATATAATTCTTCTTCACTGTATTTTTCAATATTATATAATCCATCTTCCTTATCGTTATTCATTAAAAATACTGTATAGTTTCCGTTTATATTATTTATTATCTAATTTGATCTTTTTAATATTTCTTTTTTGAACATTTCTTTCATATAATCAACTAAATCTAAATCTTTTGATTTTTTCATCTTAAACAGTCTATCTACGGGAAAGCCTTTTATACCTGGTAGTTTTTTTTGATGACTTGCCCCGTAGAAACACAATTGTTCAAATAAATCAAATATATAAGCATCTTCTACTTGCACATCGTCTCTATCTATTCGATATTTACCTACATATGCATATCGATTGTAATTATCATCGTTATAAATTCTATATTTCTTTACATGGCATATGTTTGCGACCATTCCTATACCCATTATTTTATTTTCGGCATTGTTCATTTCTAAAACAAACATTACCGCTTTTTCTTTAAATGCTGTATTTACTGGTTCCGGAACACCATATATACAGCCAAATGATTTATGTTTGTTACGAAAATTTGCATTTTCATTCCACGTTTGATTATTAAATCGAGTAGTAACAATATGCTGTTTCATAGAGGTTACATATTCTCTATATTCTGGATTTTCGCGTAATTCCGCTCTACGTTTCTTTTTTGATTTATAACTGTTCATTGTTTATTTCACACATGTATTTTTAATATTCAGCAATTCAATTTTGTTAAAAAAAATTTAAAGATTTTGTTTCATTATATATAAATGAATACTTCACCACATTCTCCAGATAGTCTCGATTTAGAAAATCCGACCCAAAGTACATTTAATATAAAACCTGAAATTCTGGATGACTATTATGAAAACGAAATGAACAATCAATTGATTGAAATCAAAAACGATTTTATTAAAAACTCACCTAATATCGAAACCATGCAATCTTATCAATTTTTAGATAGTAATAGTCCTTTGACTATTTCGTGTGATAATAGTGACGACGACAATGACGAATATAAAGAATCGACATTTGACGAAATTAAAAATTCCCTTGAAAAATATTTCGACGATAATGATAATCAAATATCAAATGAATTGGATATTCTTATTACTTACATGAAAGGCCAAAAAAATCTATTTATCGAATCATACTTAGTAAGTCAAAAAAAACTAAATTTATTAATGATACCCTCTATTTTAATTACGACTGCTGTTACTATTTTCGCACCGGTGTTTCAAAACGAACCATGGAGTGTTGGTTTAATTTCTGGATTAAACGCTCTTATTGCTATGATTATTACTATGGTTAATTATCTTAAACTTGAAACATCTACTCAAACATTTTATAATACTGCTAATCAATATGATAAACTTGAGACATCTCTTGAATTTGTAGCAAGTCGACTAATCTTTATAGAAAACAATGAAGAAAAGACACAAATTATTTTTGATAAATTTCAAGAAGTTGAAAAAAAAATTCATGAAATTAAAGAATGGAACTCATTATTTGTACCTCATGAAATACGTCGCATTTTTCCTATTATCTGCCATATTAACATTTTTTCATTTATAAAGCGCATTGAGAATAATAAAAAATTACTTATTTCTAAGTTTAAAGATATTAAAAATGAAATCAAATATATTTTACATCGAGCAAATAAAAAACATAATAAAACGCGTATTCAATCTAGAATGAAGTGCTTACTTTTACAAAAAGACAAAATTAAAGAAGAGTTAACTCATTACCGAAATGCATATAGCTATATTGATGAAATTTTCACAATTGAGATAAAAAATGCACAAAATTATTCGTTCTTTAATAAATTTAATCCTTGTTATACACTTACTTTTGAAAAATGTAATCATAATAATCCAGTTGTTGATAAATATATACATTGTCTTATTACCCAACGTTAAATATTCGCCAATAATCGGATCCGTTATACACTACCTTTAACGCCATTCCTTCTTTTGTGTTTTCCAATAAATATTTACCATTCATTTCATTATTTAAAATTAATCGAATAGTTACCTTTTTATAATCTATATCGTTTCGCAATGGCTTTTCTACAATGCTTTGTATTACACCAAATCTGCATCTAGTCATCTTCTCTTTTATAAAATATTTTTGTATTGTTCGCTTTATTCTTGGTATACATATTGTTGTTGATGTTGGTGTTGTTGTTGTATAACGCATATTTGTTTAATTGAAACAGTACAATTACTATTGTTTCAATTTTATATTATTTCATACTGTGCTGTATTGTGTAAGCTTATATTTAGTTATCCATATATTAATTCGGTTATAATTTTATATTCTTAATTCGCGCGGTTACAATACATATTATATATATTTCTTTTCTTTATATTTTTTATCGTTTATAATCTAGAAATAGTTTTATTGTATATTTTATAATGGATAATTCTATGGACAATATCGATATTTCTTGGTGTGATGAATTATACCGCACTACTGTAGGTGGAAAAACATATGAGCCAGAATTAATGAATACTATTACACTTAAACTACTATACGCAAATATTCATAATGAAATTTTTCATACAATCGATATTGATATTCCATTAAAAATTAATTTTAAAGAGAGTATTCTTAGTGAAGAATGTCTAATTGAAACTATACGCAAATATAGAGATTATAATGATAAACGTTATAAATGTGATAGTATTGTTAAATATGTTATAGCAATGGACCCACAAACAGTTATTGAGAATATTCAAGACCAAGATTTTACATTTAATTCTGAAGATTGTTTTTCTCAATTTGAAATTCCAAAACCTATCTATTTTCCTCCTTCTCTTTTCATTTTTCACTCTATTAATTCAGTTTACATCCTATTTCGGGAAATGGTTTTAGTTAATCCGACCATTCAATCACCTGTCTCTATTATTAAAAAATATAAAAATAAAATCACAAAACGCGTCCGTATATCCAATGATCTTCCTTCCTATTCTATCTCTAAAAATGATTTACGTAAAACTCGTAAACGTTAATTGTAAAACAACTTAATAAATATATCATTTTATTTATTAAATAATGGATTTCCCCAGACTATCTAACATAAATTCTATTGAGAATATCAAAGTCAATATTTCACATTTACGTGATAATATTACATCACAAGACATTACAAAAGACAAGATTGTACAACAATTATCGAATGACTTCTATTCTATTATAGACCAAATCTGGTCTAATATATGTAAAAATGCATCACATAAATCCATGGATATTATAAAACAGACTGAATATATTCATTTACTAGAAAACTTATTTTCATTTGTCGTTTATGTTCGGGATATTCATATGGGTCTTGGTATACGCACACTTTCGTATCATTTTATTTGTACTCTTTATTCGTTTTTTCCCGATTTTACAACACTTTTTATCCAAGACATGCTTGTATGTAATGAACATAAACCATTTGGTTCTTGGAGAGATGCGGTCGGTATTTGTGAATTACTTTACAATAATAGCTCTACACACCCTCTTATTGAATATTTTATTACTTTTATGAATAACACATTGTACAATGATCTCAATAATTGTGTTACAAATGTTGCTAAGTGGATACCCCGCGAAAATTCGAAAAATAAATGGTTGTTTCAAGCCCTCTCCATACAATGGTGTAATACACATCATCCTTTTTTATTAAAACACTGCGTAAATAAAAAATCGAGAATTCGCGCCGAACGTAAATGTTTTACTATTTATAGAAAAATTGTTTCAAAAATATCACGTTCCCTTCATATTACTGAATATTATTTAACAACCGATCAAACTGATAAGATTTCGTTCAATTCTATTCCGATTTGTTCGCTTTTTAAAAATTGGTATCGCCTTTTCAATATTTCACGTAATATGAACATCAAGCACCCGAATTCTAAAAAAAATATCGATTGTTCCGATAATTTATCACAAAGTATCAACAAATATGATATTTCGCATAAGTCTATTCCGTTTTTTGTTGATTATTATCATTTTCCGCATACTATCGATAAAATCGCATCGGATATGTTTCATTGTGTTGATATTATTGATAATTATAAAAAACAACATCCTGACCATGACCATATTTTTATCACAACCCATTTTAACAAATTATTTGATAATATTTCTAATTTAAATATTTTATGGGATCATTTATTTAATAAATGGAAACAAATCGATGACGTTGATCCTAATTCTATACCCGTTATTAATATTTCTACCACATCTCTTTCAAATACTACATTACATCGTGCTATGTCGCGAGCTTGCTTTATAGCCAAGGCTTCAAATAACCGCATATTATTTTCTTCACATATCCCTATTTGGATTAATATACAGGATTGTTCGTCACTTTATTCGATTATAACACATATTTATTATTCTCTCAATAAAGAATTTCTCGTTAATACGTCTCTCGAAACTACCCTTGCTATATTTGGTAATCCGCATCCATTTACACCTATTATTATTAATGATCAAGGTTATTGTTTTAATTACGATCATGATCCATCGTTTAAAGATTGCCTTGATATTTGTAATAATACTCGCTATAAAAAAATACACGACACATTTCAGAATAATATTCATTTAATTAATAAGTGTTTTCAAATGGAACTCTAATACGATCCCGCAATATCATTAAAATTATTTGTTTCATATCGCAATTTATTATTTAATACGAGTAACTCTAATAAATTATTACATGTTACTGTGTTTATCCGGAAAAATCCCTTATTTTCAAAATCCCGCACTTTGCATTCGTAAGGTTTTTCAAACAATATCGCATCAAGTGTATTTTCTGTAACTACAATATTTGTAGCACCCATTACCGTTTCATTTAGATCTTCGTTGAAATATTCATATGTTATGATCGACTTATCATCATCCCAATTTCCAGACATTAATTGTGTTATAAACGGCATATTCTCTATAAATGCTTTTGTGCAAGCAATCCGTATACCATAATATGGAAACACTATACACGTTGTATAGTTGTTATGTATAAAATTCATATCACTACCGGTTAAAGGATTACCATAATATAATAGTTCATTTGTAAATAACTCATTCGCTATAAATGTGTCCAATATATTGTATTTTGCCTTTAGTTTTTTTTCGGTAGCGTCTATTGAATTTGACTTTTTGTTAATTGTATCCGTCCAAAACTCCGATAATTGTTCGTATAATGTTAATGTTGTATTACTCATTGTTGTTTAATTATTTATATAATGTAATATATATAAATAATCAATTTTATTTAATCTATGCCCGGCGATAGTGCTTATATAATGCTTTTTTATCCTTATAAACACAAATCCTATCGAAAAATGTCGTGTTTGAATATTTGTGCGAAAACTAATGAGAAAACTAATGAGAAAACTAATGAGAAAACTAATGAGAAAACCTCGTTTGACTCTAACGCGAGTACTATTATAGCTGTCCACGACACCACATTTAATTAATTACTAACCTACTTATTTTTTAGATATTCTGTTTTTCGCAAATCATCTAATTCACCTTGTTCTCTTCGTTCTTTTATTAATTTTTTATTCCCTTTATCTTTGGTTATTCTTGATAATGTATCAACTGTTTCACTATGATATGACTTGTTTACTTTTGAAAATATTGTTGTTAATACTTTAGTTGTTTCAGTTGGTGCGTTTCTATCATCTGGACTAGATAAAATAATTGTTTTTAAGACTTTTATATATTTGATTATGTATCCTTCTCTCTCTTTCGTTGATACCTTTAATAATCCAGATATATCTAACTCCATTAAATACATCACTGATAATCCGTAATTATCCCAACTATTTGCCGATTTTATTATTATATTCCACACATCTCTCCACGATTTTAGTTTAAAACCGCTTATCCATTTCATCATTTTTGTTTTAAATTCTTCCTTTTCGTCACTTGTAAATATATCCATTTTTAATATTGTATGTTCATCTATGTATTTACTTACCAAATCTTGTAGTATATTAAATTCTTTATCATTTATTGTTTTTCTTTCCTTTTCACTGTCTATCAAGATTTTTATATTATTCTTTTTATCGCTCACGGATATATATCTTGATACATGCGATAATAGTATTATTTCAAAACACCACGGTATATAGTAATCCACCGCTATTCCAAAAGGTTTTAATGATTTTATTGTTCGATATTTATCAATCGGTAAATATGTTTTATCATAAGATAACCCGAAATCTATTACTACAGGGGTTTCGTCTTTCATCATTATATTATTATATTTTATATCTAAATGCAATACACCCGCTGCGTTTAATTTTATCAAACTTTGTAATAAATATAAGTGACCATTAATCAATTCGGTAATATATTTATCTGGTTTATTTTTTTCGATTAATAGCTCTTGTAAAAAATGACTTATTGTTTTGTTTCCCGCATAACGCACCTTACTTGATATTAAATTTAATTTATCGTCTTTTTTTAACATCTTGCATTTTTCTATACCATTTTCTCCTATTTCTCCTACAGTCACATTACATGTTTCCAATATTCCAGCAAACCTTTCCGTATTTGGTAATTTTTTACTTATTTCTATCTCTGTTTGAGATACACTATCTTTACTTTGTACTTTTGATAAAAAATCAGGGGTTCCTTTCTTTTTTGTTTTACATTCTATATTTGGTCTAAACACGCATCCATATGTTCCTTGTCCTATTACTTGTATTTTTTCTTCTTTTTTTTCCATTTTATATTATCTCTATAAATTTATTGTTTTTATTCCTTTATTATATTTGTGCGATTTTTATAAAATCGATTTTTGTAAGTTTTTTTTAACTTTTCTTTAATATCTTCTGGTATCGCTCCTTTACTTTCTTTTATATCTCTTAGCTCCATCACTATCCCATTTTGTTGTATATTACAATATTTTGTAAAGAACACTATTTGACTTTTTTCTATTCCATTGTTATTCTTTATCTCTTCTCTAAGTTGCAATTGAATGGTTTCATCCATTTCTTTTAAGAAACTTGAACTAAACCTATTTGTGTGTTGAATTGGTAGTTTTTTATCACACTTCTCTCTATTGTTGTTTCGTTTCTTGTAATAATATCTAGCACTCTTGAACATTTTATCATATACATCCCCTTTAAATCCTGCGTTTTTTAACATACTATATTCCTCTTGTAATGCTTTTTTAATAGTTTCTGTATTTACCCAATCTCGCCAAGAACATTGGAATTGTTTACACTTTTCGTCACCATGTTCTTTGGAGAAAACGGATAACAAATCGATCGTCTGTTTTGAGAAATCAAACCGAAACTGTTTACACCCTACCATTTTTTATATATATCTGTTTTATACTTACCATTGTTTTGTAAAAAGCATTTCAATTTTATACGGCCCCATTTTAAGAAAATACGGGGTTTCCTTATTCAAATATCTCTTTTAAATGCATTAATACCGTATGTTGAAGCCAAATTGATAGATATTTGGGTGTATATTCATTCATTTCATCCATCATATCATATATACTCAGTTCTGTATTAAACCACGGCTCTTTAAACATATTTATATTTCTTTGAGAACTATTACATAAAATTATTTGACCCGGTTTTTTGTTTATATCTTTCAATTTTTTTATTAGAACCAGAAAATCATCTATTCGTTTACGAATTATATCCAATTCTACACCTAGTTCTTCATTTTTTTCAATTGAATATATTTTATCTTTTTTTATACGCTGGATATCAATCACTGTTCTATTATCTGATACATTGTCGTATTTAACATTTTCTTCACCTATTGTTACAAAATAATCAATATCTATATTCAATACATAACCGTCTTCGATTAAATGATTATAATTATAAAAATTCTCTACATAATCGGTATTTGTCTTAAACGGTTCATATTCTGCTATAATTATTTCTCCGTCTTTCTCTTTTTCTCCTTTATTATGCCCCCAATCTACTTCTACCGATTCGAAACCTCCGTCGTTTATCTCATATAATTGTCCTTCTTTTTCTGCATTACTCGGTATATTTATCCATTTCGGTAACAACCAATAAAATCCTCCATTCTCTTTATACGGATATAGTGTTGGTATTATAACACTGCCTATATTGTTTGATAGAACATCTGTGTATAATTCTTTCAAATTTTCTACATTGTCCAATTTGTTTTTTATATTCATCATTTTTTTTGGATTTATACACGAATTCATATCAGGATGACTATCTACGTGTAATATTGTTGGTATCTTATCTCCTATATATTTTTTAAATATCCATTCACACGCCTCATGATGACTTGATACAAATACTGTTTCTATCTCTCCTATTTTTATAATTTTATGTTTATTAATATATCTATAAAGCAATGTATATTTATCATATAATACTTCATAATATTGTATAAAAAATGTTAAATACATATTATCCATTGTATTGTTAAACATATAAATTATCGAATGCACCATTTTTAATGCTTCATTAACAGTCGTGTCGTCTAATACGTCACACGATGTTTTACTATTATTATCCGATTTAACATACATATCGTTTTCTAGCACGTTTAATTTCATTAAATATTTATTTATTATTATTTTCATTTTACATAAATTTTTTTCTGCTAATTCGTATTTTATCGCCTTTTTTGCTTTTGAATAATTATTTTTATAATATATTAAACTTTCGGCTATTAGTTCTTCGTCGTTTTTTGTATTATTATTATTATTATTAATATCATTTACAATTATCAATACTTCATTATCTATTGGATGTATGGTTTTTCTTTCTATCTGTTTCTTATATATTTTGAATATTTGTTTTTTATTTTGTGTTAGATATAAATATAATAGTACTATTATTACTAATATTAGAATGCATACATATTGTAACATATATCTTTATTACTACTTAAAATTTCTTATATTTACTAATAATTGATTATAAACATGTAAACACGTATATAATCTTTCCGGGAGGCTGGAATCGAACCAGCGACAATTCGATATTTGCTATTTAAACCATTACAGTCGAATGCTCTACCACTGAGCTACGCCCGGTGCTCTCTCTCAACAGGGATCGAACCTGTGACCTCACGATTAACAGTCGTATGCTCTAACCAGCTGAGCTATGAGAGAAATATATTGAGGAAAAATATCTATATAACTGATATAATCCCTATCAACATACTTTTTAATATTCTTAATATTTGGGTTATTGTTTACCCATCTCTCGGTTCGGTGCCATTAACATTCAAACATTCAAATATACAAACATACAAACATACAAACATACAAACATACAAACATACAAACATACAAACATTCTTTAAAATTAATATGGGACATAAATCCCTCAAAATACT